>Ga0181398_1000297_pt1 | contig 15073 bp, 18 predicted proteins | sample 21SPOviralmetaG_FD_130127 | JGI IMG/M metagenome (GOLD analysis project Ga0181398, IMG submission 130127) | Marine viral communities from the oligotrophic San Pedro Time Series (SPOT) site, San Pedro Channel, CA, USA - 21 SPOT_SRF_2011-04-29 | ecosystem: Environmental > Aquatic > Marine > Strait...
GCTGAAGGTGCTGGTGTAATAGAAATTGAAGAACCAACACCATGCGACATAGAATGTTTATTATATTTAACTAATTTTCATAAAGACCAATTATTTACAGATATTAATGGTGTTGATAAAACAATGAGGGTTTATGATAATGACGCTAATAAAAGAACGGTTGACGATCAAGGTGATAATCAGAAATATTTTTTAGCAGAAGTTCAAACAGCAAGCGACGACGGATTTAGAGTATCTGGATTTAATGTGATTCCAGTAAATAAAACAAGTGCAACAAAACGATTTGGTGGTTGTGATATAATATATTCATATCAACCATTAACACCAGCTGGTGCTAATAGAATTACGGCTACAAAAACAATTAAAAGTTATAGAGATTCAACCTGGCAACGACATAACCCATATTCCCTAAATATCGTATGTAAAGCCACACCAGAAGATACAGCAGATTTTAGATTAGAAAGTTCAATAGATTATTTAAATGATAATGGTATAGCGTCTATTGATTTTACACCATTTATTACACCACAACCAGCACAAACAGAACACTTTTTTACACCTCAAAGATTTAGTTTTCAGTTTACTTTACCAGCTGGTTCATATACACCACCAGAATTATCACAAACTATTAACGATTTAGTTGTTAATATTCAGAAAGACGGATTTGTAAGTAATGAATATTTAGCCAGTTCAGCAAGTAATCCACCAACTAAAACAAATTGGTCTTCCATGAGTCCATTTTTAAAAACTATTCTTCAAAATTACGCTGAAACTCAAGCAAGAAGCACAGCCCAAGTATTTGTTCCAGCAGTTGTTGGTCAAATAGATATTACAACTGGGGCTGAAATGGCTGGAACGCATTTTATGGGTTATGCTATTCAAGACATGCTTGACCAATTTGTATTATCACCATATACACCGCCAGCAGATCGTTGGGTAGGCACTAATCAAATATCTTTAGGTTATGACGAAGGCGAAAATAAACTAAAATGGGACGCTATGCATTTTCCAATTTATGTTAATGATAGTTCGTCGGCTGGAACTGTTGTTAATGACGCTGTTCCAGGTCTTCAATGGAATAATGCTTTTACATTTCCAAGCCCCCCAGCAGTCCCAGCATTTGTTGTTAATAGTGGTTTAGCATTACAATATAGTGGAATTTGCTTTACAAAATTAGAACCAGCGTCGTTATGGGCTACAAAAATGGGATTTGCTGATATATGTGTTAATCCTCAAATGAATGCTAAATGTAAATATCCAAATGATTTAGCAGCGCCACCAAATATTGACAATAGTTTTACATTAGAATGCATTGACGGACAACATACAACTGGGGCATTGGCTTCATTAGACGTAGCAGTCCAACATAATAATGAATTTTATAGCAGACCAGTTTTCAGAGACGAAGCCACCACGCCAGTTGTTGACTTAAAAATATCCAGTTCTGACACCACTTCATGTTTTAGTAAAAGAGTATGGAATACAAGTTTAGCAGACGAGGGATATTTCTTGGTAGATATATCACCTAATTTTAATCAAAAATTAGTAGGAAAACAACTTGAAACAACAACAACCCAAAGTATTATATCAAGATATTATACAGCGAATGGCTTTACTAATGATATGGGTTCTGGTAGTATAGTTTATGAACATAGAGGCGAACCTATTACATTAAGCGATTTCCAAGTAAGAATATTAAATCCAGATCGGTCAGCAGTTGACCCACATATATTGAATGATAAAAACACAGTGTTTTTAGAAGTAGTTAAACAAATTAATCCCAACTAATAATTATGGGTAATTTAGGGTTCATGTCTTCTTCTTCGTCGTCAAGTTTATGTTTTTTTTTTGGATTAAATTTATATTTATAACTATGTTTATGATTTTTAATTTTAATAAAATAATTTTCTTCAACAAGTTGTAAAAATATTTTTCTCACATAATATTCATTATAACAATCAACGACATATTGAATTATTCTTTTAAAATATCCATATTTTAAATAACCCATATTTTCTATACTTTTAAATTTAAAATAACCTATTACGGCTTGTTTAGAGTTCATTAATATATTAAGATATTTTTTTTGTAATTTAAAACCTTATCTAATTATATACATGAGCCGAATTGATAAAACTAATATACAAATTGATACTTCGCCAAATTTTGAATCAATGATATTTGAAGACGAAGAAGAAAATATTTATATTGAAATTAGTTTTGGATTAGGTGTCGATCCTAAAAAAAAAATTACATATATTGAAATATTAGACTCTCAATATGATAATGATAAACCAAGGGCTGAAAAAGGATTAACAAGAAAAAGATTATGTGAGTTAATGCATTTTGGTATTAAACAAAAATTATATCCAGCAACTAATAAAGTAAAATTAGAAGCTGGTAGATTAGCTGGTGTAAAAAACTTCGATCAAGGTAAATTAGAAAATATGTATAAAAAAATGGGCTTTAAATCAAGTGATAAAGACGGTAGTAATATTTTTCTCATGTCTATGACAGATTTCTTTAAGTGGTGTAAAACAACATACGGCGACGACGTTCTTGAAGCCATAGCAAAAAAACCACTTAAGAAAACTAAAAAAAATAAAAAAAATAAAATAGTTGAAAAAAAAAAGTTGTTAAAACTATAGACATGAGTTTAAATGAATTAAGAGATATATTGCGAACACACTCAACGCCAGTATTACGTGGTCTTATTAGAGAGGAAAATAAAAAAAAAAGAATGGAAATAAGTGCTAAAATAAAATCAGAACGAAAAGACTTTAGTGAAAGTATGAAACAAAAAAGGAAACAACAATTAAATGCTTTGTTAATTAAAACTAAAGGCATGACAAGAAAAAATATTATTGGTGAAATGGGTAGTGTTGGACATGCTCATAAATTTAAAGGACTAAAAAAAGGCAATTATGTTGAAAAAGCACCAAGATCGAAACCAGCACCAAAAGCAAAACCAGCACCAAAAGCAAAACCAGCACCAAAAGGACGTAAACCAAATGCTCCGCGTGGTGCTAAAGTAGCAACACCCCAAGAAATCAAAGATAGTTTAATGATACCAGGTAAATATACACCAGCTGAAATTAAAGCTGGTAAAGCATTAGTTAAAAATCAACCTAAAGGAAAACGTAAAGCTTCAGCATGGGCGTTATATGTTAAAAAAATGGGTGGTGTTAAAAATGCATCAGCAAATAAGTCTGGATATGAAGCATTTAAAAAATCATTATAAAAATGTATGCATAATTTATAAAATGATAAATAATAAACCATTATACAAACCGAAAAAGCAATTATCAATCTTACAAAAAAGATTAATGAAAGAACATAAAAAACACCATTCTAAAGAACATTTAAAATTAATGAAAGAATTAATGCTTGAAGGTTATTGTTTCCAACAAGCCCATGATATTACCATGAAAAAAATTGGTAAATAAATTATATATTAATTAATATAATGGCGACTTTTAATCATAAAGATTTTATTAAACATGACGACTATATGACCCCTAAATATGCTTGGGAAAATATAAAACAATTTATACCAGAAGACAAAGTAATTTGGGAAGCATTTTATGGAGACGGAAAAGGTGGAACTTTTTTAGAAGAAATGGGATTTAATGTTATACATGAACCAATAGATTTCTTTGAAGAAGACAAAGGTGATATTATAGTAAGTAATCCACCATTTTCTAAATCTAAAGAAGTAATGAATAGATTATATGAATTAGATAAACCATTTATTATTATATTTCCAAGTAGTAAAATCAATACACAATATTTTAGACAATGGGCTAATAAATTACAAATTATTATACCAAAAAAAAGAATCAATTTTGATAAAAAGGTTAATGGTCAAACACCAAACAATTATAAATCTTCATGTAATTTTGATTGTTTCTATTATTGTTATAAAATGAATTTAGAAAAAGATATTATTTGGTTAGAATAAAATGGATATGATTAATTCCTTCTATATCGAGCCATACCTTTGGCTTTTTTCTTTTTTCTTTGTGGTTTTACTAATTGACTTGTTTTTTCTTTAGTAATAGTATGGATTTCTTCTTTAAAATCTTTTGGTTCTATACTTATGGCTTTAGGCTGTATAATTGGATCGGTTGGCTTCATTTCTTCTATTTCCATTTCTATTTGTTTAGGTGGATTAACTGGTAATGATAATACTTCGTCTTCATGTATAACTGGTAATGGTTTAGGTTTTGGTTTTGGTTTTTTAATTACGTCTTGTAATGTTAAATTAGCAAGTTGTTTTTTTAATTTTTCAATTTCTTTATCTTTAGGGTCTTCTGCTAATATCTTGGCTTTTAATTCGTCGTCTTTAACCTTTTGTTCTTCATTCTTTTTAATACGTTTTACGTATGCATTTTTTTGTCTTTTAAGTTTTGACGCTTCACGTGCTTTAGCCAACGAAGCCTTACACTTGGCTTTATGCTCTTCACTCATGGGTTTGCGTTTTTTTCTTTCCTTTTTAGGTTTCACTGGTTTATCTTCACCTTCTGGAACTACTGGATTTTCATTTTCAACTGGAACTTCAACTTTTTCAACTTCAGACATTCTATACAAATATTACACAAAATAATTTTGAATAAATTTAGATAATTAATTGATCATGCTTAAAAATAATTCTAATAAAAATAGTTTTGTCCTAAACTCGGTATTTTTGTCCTAAAATCGTGGATTTTGGCTGATTTTTTGTCCTAAAATCGGTATTTTTGTCCTAAAGTTTCTATTTTTGTCCTAAAATCTATTTCTGTGTTTCTTATCATTAAGACCATATTCTATATATTACACCTTTATTTACTTATATAAAAACTCATTTTAGGACAAAAACTTTTTGAAAAAAGTGAAAAATATTTTTTTTTTTTTTTTTTTTTAAAAAAAAATAAGTTTTTTTTATAGAAAGTTTTGAGGGGGTCATTTTTGTCCTAAAATTTATGCATAAATTCCGATATTAATATTTTAATTTACTTTTGTTATTAAATCACACCATAAATAAAAAACTTTAATTAATTACTAATATTAATTTTAGGACAATTTTAGGACAGAATTAATTTTAGGACAATTTTGGATTTCCATTAAGTATTTAAGACAAAAAAATATATAATGTTTAAAATTACTTAAAAAAAATCTAACATGTATATATAGATAATGAAACTTAATCAACAACATATAACCTATTTTAAATATAGAGTCATTAATAAAAAAACAGAAGAAGAAAAATATTTTTTTAAATTTAATGAATTAAAAGAATATACTGGATGTCCTCGATCAACATTATATAGGATTTTCAAAGGTGAATGTGAAAGTAAATGGTGTCGTGATTTTTATTTTGAAAAGGTGCGATTACCAAGATTACAATTAAAAGAAATTGACTATGTAAGTCAAGATTTACCATTACAAACTAATTCGTCAAGTGATAATAGTTCTGACGAAGAATTAATTTTAGAATAATCTTTTACATGGGTGTCTCAAATATATGCATGTCTAACATGCTGGAGGCAATCCCTCTACCTATTTCTATTAATGATAAAAAACTTGGGTCTATATCCAATTCTTCATTTGTCATAGTATCTAAAATTCTTAAGATTGAATACAATGTTATTAAATCTTTCTTTAAGTATTCTGATTGGAGTGCTAATTTTCTATTACTTTCTGTTATTTCGTCATATTTGGCTTTTAATTGGTCAGCCATTTCCTTCATTGCTTGGTCTGTAATTATTCCTTCACTCATATAATATAAACTTTTATTTTAACTAATTAACTTAACCCTATGATTAATATTATTAAATGTATCAAATCCCAACGAAGATACTAATATTTGCGTATCAATAAGACTACCACTATCACTACCTAAAGCAATTGTATATATTTCTTCTGAATCCAATGCGTCCCCAGTTGTTATTGCGGTATTCATTTCAACTTGTCTTAATCCACTATATGAAATAGGTTTAGATTTAGCCCAAATTTCAACATGTTCACCAACGACAAGGTCTTGATTGCTACTATTATTCATTGCATACGCTACTCTTGAATGATACCATGAACCAGCGTCCCCCACACCAGTCATTTTAGTATATACAATAAAAAAAGGCACTGAAGCATAATTATCCCATTTATCAATAGAAACATTAGCACATAATGATTTTAAATTTCCTAAAGTTAATGGATTATTTGCTTCACTATAATAATAATAATTAAATTTATCACTTCCAGTTGCTAATTTTTTATGAAGCCAACCATTGCGATTATCTGGATCGATTGAAGGGGCTGGTGAAGTATCAGCATAAACTGCTATACCATTTGAAGAACTTAATAATACTTGGGTTGTTGAATCTAAATTAAATTTATATTGTTTTTCAATACTATCATTTAATTGAACTAAATGTTTTGTGGGGTGGTGTCCAGATTTAGTATTCATATACCATAATAATATATTTTTGATTTAACTTTTTTATAAAAAGTTATTTTATATTTCTTGTGTTTGTTTACATTCACTTTCAACACAACATATTTTACCACAACTTAAATTACATTCAGTTAATCTTTTAAAAGCATAAACTATAGTTGCTATACCACCACAAACACCTAATATTATCATGCTTACGGCTTCAGCATTATAACCATTTTCTGAAAATGGATTTTCACCAACGTCTGTTGAACCATTCATATATATATACTTTTTAGAAAAAGTTTATCAATATAAAAAAATATAGTATCTAAACCAATACCTAATAAAAAAAGAAACCCTTGACATAATTTTTCATAATCAAATTGATACATTATAATTAAACTATATTATTATTTAAATCTCACGACGAGAAAAGAAATACATGTATACGTCATAAGGATATGTATTAAGATTATTAGCATTAGTTCTAATATTCATGGTGAACCGATTATTAGATAAATCTACTTCACTTTCAAAATCCAATCCTAATCCCCATGCATCATTGCTTTTCCATTTATCTTTAGATACTTGATTATGACTTGAAGTGGACATAGCGTCAATAAATCTTTCCAACATTTCAGTCTGGTCTGTAATATTATATGCTACTAAACTATTACTTACTGATTCATTGAATAGCATTTGAACCTCTGATAGTTGGTTTATATCTTCTAATGCTAATGAATTAAATACATTAACTGAATTATGCTGAACTTGAATAAATGTAGCAACCATAGCATAGACTGGGGCATTTATATTAGTTGATATACTTGACGATCCAGACAACATATTAGATTTTACATTATATACTAAATCCATGACAACTGGTGAAGGGTCTTTTTGTTCTGGTATGGTTTTATATTGAACCCTTAAATTTCGTAATTCATAATTACAATTTGCGTCTTGGTCGCCACCATATAAAGCGTCTTGATTTTTTGCTAAATTAATTTGTAATTCAATTTCACCAGTTTTAGAATGTGGTATATCTCTACTTGTTTTGTTTAAACAGCATTGAGGCTTTATAGAAAAGTCAATATCCTTAATAACTGGAGTTCCAGTTCCAAGAGTTGGGGCTACACCATTAGAATATTTAACGGCTTGGATTTGATTTACACACATTAGCTCACAAGCATTAGCACCATTTAACATATCATACTCATTTTTAGAAGCACATGAATCAGTTTTAACATAACGAGCAAAATTATCAATCGTTTCTAAACTTCCTTGTAATTGTGTTCTTACAGAACAACTTTGAATGAATGCTGAACCACCAACATTTTTATCAAAGCATACACCAGCAACAACTCGTGTCCCAGCACTGTCAGAAAGAACTCGTAAATCTGCGACTAATCTTATACTATTACGAACAACTGATCGACCTTCCCCAGCCGATATACTAAATACTGGTGAATCAAATTGTGTATATGTGGATTGTTTAGAATTAGGTTCAACTTGTGCGTGTGTTATTCGTTGCATTAAATCAGCCATGTTTATACAATTTAAAAATAAAAAAAAATGAAAAAAATAAATTAATGTTTAAATGCTTTTTCTAATATGTGAGTATACAATCAATTGCTCTAATCCAGCGGTGCATTCAATACTGATATTAGCCATTTTATTAGACGAAGTAATAGGACATGTTTCAGCAATCATAGAGACTGGAACAGCATAAGCCGTTGCTTGGGGTTCACTATTTCTATAAAATTTAAGGTGAGCATTTCTAAAAGCAAGACCTAATTGATTATCTAAACAACGCTGTAATCGTTCGTATTGCATAGGTGATTCCGTAATTACGTCTCGATTTCCAGTTTGTTCAACATTATCAATAGCATATCTATAAGATTCAATAGTCCGATTTGGAAGAATCTGCGTATTATTAGCCATAGCAACCATGAAACCATTGGCTTCTGGTTCAAGGATATAGGCTTTATTAAAACTTGTTAAACCATTACCATTATCTTCTTGTGAAGTATAAGTAGAAAATTCAATTAGTTCGTCGGCTGGTTCATTAGTAGTATGTAATACAAGTTCGGCTTTATTAACTTGAATAGTCATGACTTGATCGACTTTTGATTTGATTAAAATATCAGTAAGATTCACAGCCCCAGCCGTAGCATTAGTATAAGCGTTTGTTGTAAATTTAATATATACTTTATTAGTGGTTGTAGAAGGTGGATTACTGGTATTATCGTCTTGAAATCTGATTGAGCCTATAACAAGTTCAACGTCTGCTGGACTTGTTCCACCAGAAGCCGTAGCACTAAATAACACCGATTGCCCAACGTAGAAGGGATACGTATACCCAAAATCACCATAACCCACAGCCGATTCGAGTTCAGCAATACTTCCACCAGCACCTATACCAGTTTTTTCAACCATAGCACCTTGCATAGTAGTTGTGTCAAAAGTGGTAGTAGTATCTTCAGAACCACCAAACATTTGGGCTTGTAAATGTTTCATGTTAGTTTCAAAATGTATATCCGTAGCCCCCCTTGCGTTGGTATCATAAGAATCAGTTTCACAGCAACCAAAAATATCTGAAAGCGGAATTTTTAAATCACGAGGAATATTTCTTGAAGTTCGTTCTGTATTATGCACTGTTCCATTTAGATCGGTATTCTCAACAACTCTATCTAAATAATATGAAGTGTAAATACCACCACCACGACCGTCATTATAATTAGCCATAGTATTAAGGTCATTCTTTCTATCTTCAGCATTACCTAACATACCGAATAAACCACATTTTAAAGTATCTTGTCTTCGTATACTTTCGATCAATCCGTCTTTTTCATTTCTGATATAACAATTCCTAACTAATGCTGAATTAGGAACATTAATTTTTTCAGCACCAGCCACGTCTAAAAAGACTGAAGCATTAATTGGGTCTAAATCATTATTTAATATTTCTGTTTGGATTGACACGTATGACTGCGAAAGCGAAACGTTGCCCATATCTCTGGGTATAGTGAAATCTAATATGTTTAAATTGGTTGGTGCTGTTCCAGAGAGAAAAGATTCAGCGAAGCCTTGGCGACTTGGTAATTTAATAATTTTATCCATGTTTATAAAATTAAGAAATAAAAAAATTTGAAAAAAGAATTAAAATCACACAAATTTATTTTAATTAATTCCAACTTGGAATGAATAACCATTTTCATTATCTCGATCTGTTTTTTCAACTGGAGCACCTTTTTTCGAAGCACCTAAACCAATACCAACAGCACCAAGTAATAAACCAATTGGGGCTAATATCCCAGTATCGTCTAATGCCCCACCTAATGCTTCAAGCACACCTTCACCAACGTCGTCGCCAACAGTTGAATCAATAACACCGTCAGCGTCAGCGTCAGCGTCAGCGTCGTCTTCGTCTTCGTCTTTACCTTTACCTTTACCTTTAGGATTAGGTGTATTATCTGGATTATCACCCACCCCAGATTTAATCTGGGCTTTACCTAAAGCATTAGCGTCAGCCTCTGCTGAAGCGTCTGGATTAGCATTAGAAACAGCACTATTTGCTTGACTTGATACTGGTTGACTATCATTTAAATTAGTTTCTTCAGCGTCATTTGCTTCTGCTTCATTTTGTTTTCTTAATGCTTTAGCGTCTTCTCTTAATTTACCCATTTTAGCATATTTTGCTTTAGTTAATTGTCTAACTTCTAAAGGAATATCTTTATCAGTTGTAGCATTTTTGAATCCAGCCTCTTTTGCTAATTGTTCTGTTTTTTCAGTTTCTTCTTCTAATTTATCTGCTTGGGCTTCTTTAGACACAGCATTAGCTTCTCTGGCTTTACTGACTGTATTACGTAATTTACTTGAAATAGATTTTGCTTTACTTGCTATATTTTCAGCCTTTTTTGCTGTGCTTGATACTGTATCAACTTCGTCTTCAACTTCACCAATTTCACTCATTTGGATAGGCTCGTCTGCTCCAGTTGCTCCACTCGATCCTTTAGGTTTTAATACTCTATCAATACCGTCTTGTGCTTTTTTAGACCATTGATTTTTAAATGCTCTATATTCTTCACCAACTTTTCTCTTAATAATTGGTTTTAATCTTCCTTCAATTGCTTCACCTAATTTCTTACCAGAAACCATGGCTTTAAGACTACCGATTCCACCTTCTAACTCTTTACTGGTTTTATATTTTTTTTCTGCTTTATCATATAAAAATTGTGCTTTATTTTTAGTATCTTCGCCTATATTACCAAGATTACCTAAATCAATATTCTTAAAAGCGTCAGTCATTTTATATAAATACTTAACATAAAAAATATAATATAATTATAAATATGCCTAAAATCTTAAAAGTCAAAGATAAAGCTGACCGATTCCATGTTAAACACCCTATATTTGATTTACCAGCAAAATTGCTTATAAATGGAAAATCCCAATTGAGCGGAAAATCAACAGTTTTATTATCAATTTTATTAAACCCAGAGTTTGGCTATGATAAAATTTTTAAAGGTGAAAATATTTATATCGTATCACCAAATGCATTAGATCAAAAATTAAAAATGTTGCAAGAATACAAAGAAATACCAGACCAAAATATTATGAATTATAATGAAAATGAATTAGAAGATTTATACGAGGAATTAGAAGGAAAGTTTATGGAAGAATTTGAGGAAGGACATGTTGAACAAAGATTAATTGTGTTCGAAGATTGTGGGTATTCTGGAAACCTAAAGAATAAACAAAGTGGAATTATATCAAAGTTAGTTAATAATGGTAGACATTTATGCTTGAGTCAAATTTATATTTCACAACGTATAACACAATTAAATAGTCAAATTAGAAGCGGTATCACTGGAGCAATATTATTTTCAACTTCTATGAAAGAATTAAATGTATTAGAAGAAGATTTTAACTATCTTAAATCTCGTCGTGCTTTCGTTGATTTATTTCGTCGTGAAACTGACGAACCACGATCATTTTTGGTAATTAATTTTTCTAATAAAGGTGGTATATACATGAATAAAGAATTTAAAACTATTAAATTATAAATTTGTTAAAACTTTTCTAAAGTTTATATAATGGCTAAACCAAAAAAGTTAATGAAAATAATTAAAAGTTCAAATCCAAAAAAGAAATATGATGCATATTTTTTATTAGATAATGGAAAAGAAAAAAAGGTTTCATTTGGTGCTTCTGGATATTCTGATTACACAATCCATAATGATAAAATGAGAAAAGAAAGATATTTAAAAAGGCATAAATCGAGAGAAGACTGGTCTAATCCAATGACCGCTGGGGCTTTAAGTGCTTGGGTATTATGGAATAAAAAAACTTTGGCTGGATCGATTGCCCATTTTAAAAATAAATTTAAATTATAACTTTTTTACTGAATAAATCAAAATTAGAAACATTATGCATATGTCTTAAATGACGAGCCATATTTTTTTTCATTATAACTTTATCACATAATTTACATGGTGCTTTTTTATTATTTAATGCTCTTTTTCTTTCTTTAGTTGATCGAACGACTTTCATGTTTAAACAATTTTTATCATTTAAACTTTCATATATTAATTTATTTTCAATATCTAAATATTCAGTGCCTCTATATATTTCTTGACAATCAACTTTAAAAATATTGTTATTTCTTAATTCAGTATGGAATTTAGATTTAGAACCATTTTTAATTTGGGCATTGTGTTTATTGGCTCTTATTTTTAATTTCATTTTGGTCGAACCAATATAGAATTTATTACCTATTTTCACTTTATAAACAACGCCTTCAATACAAGTTTCTTTTGGTGCTACAAGAGTAATTTTTCCAATCATTAATATCTATAGATATTTAATAATTAAAATATAAACGCATTATATGGAAAACGCATTAGATAAACAATTATACATGAAGGCTAAACGCATGTCTGATAAGATTTATGGAAAAAAAACAAGTGCATATAAATCAATGTATATTCAGAAACAATACCAACGCATGGGTGGCTCATATAGTAAAAAAGGTAAAGGATTAAAAAACTGGAGGGACGAGAAATGGATTCAAGTATTACCATTTTTAACAGAGGGTAAACGTATAGCATGTGGGGACGGTGGAACTGGTAAAAAATCATGCCGACCAACTAAAAAAATAGATTCTAAAACACCAATAACAATTAATGAACTCATTAAAATACATGGTAAAAAAAAATTAATAGAAATTGCTACTGAAAAGGTAAATAATATGGATAAACGGATTAACTGGAAAATGGGGAAATTATATTAAATATGTCTTTAAGACAAAAAAATAAAAAATGTTTTAAATTAAATTACTTAAAAATAAAATATAATCTAATAGTATAGAAGAAAATGTTAGAAATTGTCTCAAAGTTGTCATATTCGCTCAATGAAGAAGAAATTAATAATTTAAATCATTGCTTACATGTATCACCTAAACAAGTCAAAAAAGCCTTTAAATTTGACGAGAATTATTATCAATATATAAAACGATATTTACAATCGATCCAAAAATCTAAATATCAGATTAAAGATATTTATAAACAAAAACAATATAAAAATAGTTCTCGTATTTATGGTGTGGGACAAACTCTTCAAGCATTATCAAGTGATATTGTTAGTATGATATTTGGAGATACAAGTTATGATATTGATATGGTAAATGCATCATTTCATTTTTTAAAATTTATTAATGATAAATTTTTTAAAGATTCAATTGATATTATTAATGATTATTGTATTAATCGAAAAGATTATTTAGATAATGAACATGATAAACAATTTTTTATTTCTGCTTTATTTCATTCTAATACAACACAATTAATTACTCAAACTAATTCTAAAAAACAAAATGATTTATTAAAACAAATTCATGAATTGAAAATCAAGATATGTGAAAATTTAGATAAATTTAATATGATATTTGAAGAAGGTATGCATAGCGGTAAAAAATTAGTAAAAATTATTCATGAATATGAAAGTAAATTATTAATGAATATTATACCAGATTTCCAAACTAAAACGAAAGCATTAAAACATGACGGATTTATTATTGATAATTCTATTGATTTGGAACAAGCATTAGAATTTTGTAATAAAAAAGGTGAAGAATATGGTGTTAAATTTATTAGCAAACCATTTAATGAAGTTCCAACATTTATAGAAGAAACAACACCAGAATATAGTGAAAAATCTGGTGAATATGTTAAAATGAAATCGGAGTTTGAAACAAACCATTTCATGGTATTAAAACCATTAATGTATTTTGAAGAAGAAGAAGGTCAAACACCAGAAGAATATACTAAAAAAGATTTTAAAGATATTGTAAAACCTTTTCAATTAAATGATAAAGATTTTTTTGACGAATGGTTAAAAGATAAAGAACGTAGAACATTTAAAAAAATGGTTTGGAAACCAACATTAGAAAAAACCGATCCAACTGAATATAATTATTATAAAGGTTTCAAAGCAAAATTAATTGAAGATTATGATAAAGAAAAAGAAAAAGAATATGTAAAACCATATTTACAACATGTTATGAATTTATGTGGGGACGATAAAGACGCATTTTGTTATATTATTTCGTATATAGCACATTTATTTCAAAAACCAGACGAAAGACCAGATACTTTTATTATCATGGTAAGTGAAGAAGGAAGCGGAAAAGATAGATTAATTGATATTATTGAAAAAATAATTGGTAAAGATTTATGCATGAGAGAAAGTAATATGAACCATATAACTGGAAATTTTAATGACGGATTAGAACATAAATTATTATTACAAATGAATGAGATTGACGGAAAAGACGGACATGCTTTTGCTAATGCTATTAAAGATTTAATTACAAGAGAAACACATAATATTAATAAAAAATATGGTAAGAAAAAAAGTGAACATAATTATTTACGAGGATTTGGTTTTTTTAATGGTTTAAATTCAATGAAAGTTGAGGCTGGATCGAGAAGGTTTTTAGTCTGTAAATGTAATGACCCAAAACCAAAAGCATATTATGATAAATTACATTTATTAATAAATAATAATGAAGCAATTAATTATATTTATACTTATTTATTTAACTATAATATTTCAAAATGGTCTTCAAGAAATATACCAAAGACAGAATATTTTAAAGCATTGGGTGAAGCAAATACAAATCCATTTTATCCTTTTATTCATGATATTTTAAAAAATCCAAATGATTATGGTATTAGAAGTAAAAATGAATTTTCTTATATTGGTCAATCAGATTTACTTTCATTATATAAAGATTATGTAGAACAAAATGAACTAAAATTAGAATTACCCAAAAAGCAAATTAAACTCATGTTAATTCGAGAAGGTTTTAAAGAAGCAAAAATGAATATAAAAGAAAATTCAATACCAAAACAAATTAGGGCATATAAATATAATCATGAATCATTATTAGAAAAATATAATAAAAAATATGGTAAAGAAGAAGATATTGAGGAAGTTGATTTTAGCGACGAAGAATTAGAATTTGAAGAATAATATTTTAGGACAAAAAGTATTTGAAAAAATCTTTTATAAATAGATTATTATTTTTTTAAAAAAAAAAAAAAAAAAAAATTTTTTCTTTAAATATAATTTTTTTTTTTTTTTAAAATTTTTTTA
>Ga0181398_1000298_pt1 | contig 15069 bp, 13 predicted proteins | sample 21SPOviralmetaG_FD_130127 | JGI IMG/M metagenome (GOLD analysis project Ga0181398, IMG submission 130127) | Marine viral communities from the oligotrophic San Pedro Time Series (SPOT) site, San Pedro Channel, CA, USA - 21 SPOT_SRF_2011-04-29 | ecosystem: Environmental > Aquatic > Marine > Strait...
CCCCTTTTTAATTCCACCTTTATTTATTGAGTAATCCGAGTATCACAATTAGTGATATAAATCCAGCAAATCCCGCGTTAGCGAAAGTATTTACCAAACTAATCAAATTACCAACAATATCCATACCTAAGAATCCCCCTACAAATATTAACTGCACGAGAACACCTAAGCCGACTATGTGGAGTAATAGGTCTTTAATACCAGTTACACCTTCCATAATCATTTTGATTGTGTCTTTCATTTTAGTTTCCCCCTATTAATGAACAAAAATCGGCGTTAAAACCGACTTCGTATAATAATTATAGGTAATAATCAAAAAAATCATTTGATATATAAATATATATCCCTATTTTTTGAGATTTGTATATTTATTGTTAGGTAAAAACTATGTCAAACGATTACGAAATATTCAAGGGTAAAACCCTATCAGATGTCTTTAAGGACATATACGATAATTCCCACACCAATAAAAAGCAATTAGAAGTTTTAATGAAAGAGGTGGTCGGATTTATTAAGGACGGAGATACGGCCGTCCAGATTATACCTATGCTAAAAGAGTATTTAGAAATCAATGTCAAGAACGATGAACAACTTGTCAAGTTAGCAACAATCGTTCAAAGAATTACAGCAGCTGAAAAACGAGCAACATCAGACGATAGTGAGTTCGGTTTATCAGAAGCAGAAAAAGAACAATTGATGAACGCAATAGAATCAGATGTTCAAGAGTTACAAGTCAAAAAAGACGAAATAGAAAGTTCCATCAGTAAGGAAAACTAATGTATACAAAAAATGTTAAAAGAGGTAGTTCTGAAAAGAGCACTTCAAGTAATCAATTGATTACCGCTAGAAACCTTCGTCTTAAAGTAAAGCAACTTGTTGACAAGGATGAAAACTTTGAGTTAGAACCAGTGCAAGTTTTAAAAGTTTATCCAACAGGTTCAGCTGATAAAGGATTTATAGACTATGGTCGTATTGTTGGTAGGTATGTAGTATCAGAACCAGGTAAACCATTTAACGAGTGTAAAGATTTTGTACCATTAGATAATAATGTTTTACAATACCCATTAGAAAATGAAGTAGTAATCGGTATGGAATTTAATAATGAACGATATTACTTTTCATCTTTAAATATAAATCCTAAGAAAGTAAACTTTACGAGAAAAATATCCGATACAAGAGCTACTGCAAGTATTGATTATAGAGATGAGGACTTAAAGTATTTTGATAACACTTCGGAATATAAAACACAAGTTAGACAAGGTGATACTTTAATTCAAGGTAGAAATAATAACTATGTAAAACTTAGTAGTGATGACGGAAAGAAAACAGGTAATATAGTTTTAAGCACAAATGATAAGCAATCATCTAAAAACATTACTGATGATACATCTTTTATTCGTATGACATCAAAAGAAAGTGTAAACTATTCAGACCAAGTCAAAGACTATGGAATAGAAATGGCTAAGTGGTCGTGGAAAAAACCAAGTCCATTCAGTAACCATTTTGAAACTACTGAATATAATGATGGACAAATTTATATTGGTTCAGATAGATTAACATTTAGTGCAGAGCAAGATGACATAGCAATATTTGCAAAAGGTAAAGTTCATATCAAAGCAGATAGAGTTCAGATAAAAAATGCTATGGGTGGTATGGAATTGGGAGCAAGTCAAATCATAACTGACGCAAAGACAAAGGTTGATGTAAATAAGAAACTTGGAGAGAACGGAGTAATCTTAGCACCAGAGGGTATGGTAGAAATGGGAGCGGTTCTCGCTAAACAAGTTGATTTTAATTTAGATTTTATTAAAGTTCAGATTGGTTCATTGATACCGGCAGTTATTCCAGGAACAAAAGGAGTTGTTAATCCTGCTTGGTTTACAAACATTAGAGATAAAATTAAAAATGCAAAAAAATTATTAGAGTTTAATGATTTAGTATTGAAACTAAAATGGTTAGACAAATCAAGATTAAAAACTTATACAATGGACGAGTTAAAAGAAGCACTAAAACCAATACCGGGTTTTGCTCAGATAATTCAAGGTGTATCTTCTTTAGGTCAACTCAAGGCTCAAGCTGATACAATCAAATCGGTGATTGATGGTAAAATAGATAGGACAAAAGCATTGAAAACAGCAGCACTTACAACGGTAGCTGATACGGTAGATAGTGTTAAGGACTCACCGAATCAACAATTAACACAAGCACAAGTAGATGAATTAAAAGAAAAATTAGAAGATTTTGAACAAGAAGGTAATGACCTTAATACTTATAAGGGAGCGCCAGCTCTTAAATCAAGAATTACAGAATACGAAGTAGCAAAGGAAAATCTTGAAAGTTCTTTTGGTGAGGATACAATTCCTGCCAGAAAGATGTTTCAAGAAAAGGAAGAGAGTTTAAGAACTCTATTGGTTAATGGTGAAGTTAATTCATTTGGTGATAGAGTTATCGAATTGGATAACGAGGTAACTACATTAGAGGGTTCTAAAGACTTAGTTGATGGTATAGCAGATTTACAAACAGAAATAGAGGAATAAAATGAATAAAAGTAAGTTAAAAAATATAATTGAATTAGTTGTTCGCAAAGAAGTCAAAAAACAACTTAGCGAGATATTTATTAATGAGAATGAAGAAGTCAAATTATCAGAAGTGATTTCTAAACCCAAACCCAAAAAGGTAATTAAGAAAAAACCTACAAAAAAATACTCAAAAAACCCAGCGTTAAACGAAGTATTGAACAACACAAATCCATTAGGAGCATCAGGTCAAACTGACGAATATCCTTCATTGGGTGGTGGTGTATTAGGTAGTGACAATATGGCCGAAGTATTAGGATATGGGGATTTAGGTCGTGGTGGTAATAAAGAAAAGGCACGAGAAATGGCAGCAGTCGATACAATCAAAAAAGCAGGTGTGTCAGTAGACGCAGTTCCTGAGGGAGTTCAAGACGCTTTAACTCGTGATTATTCTGGACTTATGAAAGCAATAAGTAAAAAGAAATCAGGCGAAGGTAATTTTAGACCATAATGGCAAGTGTAAGAGAAATAGATAAAAATAAAGATACTAATGTTGGTATTAGATTTCCATTGGACTATGGTCCAGATGGATTTTTCTACTCTACAAAAACTGTATTAGAACAATCCAAATCTAACATTATCAATTTACTCTTAACATCAAAGGGTGAACGGGTAATGCAACCAAACTTTGGTTCAAGACTTAGAGAACTTTTATTTGAGCAAATTACACCAAGCACTACAAGTGATATTGATAGTGAGATTAGGGAAACCATATCATCTCAATTACCACACATTATTTTAAATGATGTGATTGTGGTTCCTAAAGCAGATGATAATATGATAAATATCCAAATAGAATATTCTACTAAGATAGAGCCAGATACCTTTGATACCATAACATTTAATTTTGAAGTTGGAGAATAGAAATGCCGAGTATTAATCCACAAGAAGTAGATTACGGAACAAATAAAAAAGTAGTAAAAAAAGAAGTAAATTATCTTGGAAGAGATTTTGCTAATATTAGACAGAACCTAATAGAGTTTGCAAAGTCATACTTTCCAAATCAATACAATGATTTCAATGAAGCATCACCAGGTATGATGTTTGTTGAAATGGCATCTTATGTCGGAGATGTATTGAATTACTATGTAGATAATCAATTTAGAGAAACACTTTTACATCACGCAGAAGAAAGAAAAAATATATATGAGATTGCACAATCATTTGGATATAAACCAAAACTATCTTGTCCTGCTACGGTAAAACTTACTTTTACAATTGATGTTCCTGCAAAAACAATTGGTAGTGGAGCAAGTGCAACTTACCAAGCAGATTTAGATTACGCCGGTAAGATAGAAGCAAACTCTACATTTACATCAACGAGTGGAGTAGAATTTAGTTTGTTAGATGATGTTAACTTTAAGACATCAGGTTCATTAGATAAAATGGACGTTGCTGCATTACAACCAGCTACAGGAAATGTCCCTACCAATTTTAGACTTACAAAAACAGGTTTAGCAAAATCAGGAACAAGAACTTCTGAAACATTTACATTTGGAAACGCTGTCAAGTTTGACAAGATTACATTAGGAAATGAAAGGGTAAATGAAGTTATTTCAATAACCGATAGTAATAGTAATAATTGGTATCAAGTTCCTTTCTTAGCACAAGATACTGTATTTGAGTCAGAAGAAAATACATCACTCAATGACCCAACTCTTTCAACACACAAGAGCGATACACCTTATTTATTAAAATTAATTAAATCATCAAGAAGATTTACAACAAGAGTTCGTGATGATAATCGTATGGAGATTAAATTCGGTTCAGGTATTAGTGATAATGCAGATGAAGAAATAATTCCAAATCCAGATAATGTGGGTTCATCATTAGGTTTTGGTGTTTCTAAGTTAGACGAGTCATTTGACCCAAGTAATTTTATGAAAACGCAAACCTTTGGATTAGCACCAAGTAACACAACACTTACGGTAAATTATAATTATGGTGGAGCTATGGAACATAATGTAGCACCAAGAACAATATCTGCACCTAAAAGATTAACATTTACTAATTCCACAACAGGACTTGACTCAACCAAAACATCTAATGTTGAAAGTAGTATTTCAGTAACTAACTTAGGAAGAGCAACTGGCGGAGCAAGTGAAGAATCACTACAAGACATTAAGTTAAATGCCAGTGCTTTCTTTAATGCACAAAATCGTGCAGTAACAAGAGAAGACTATATAACAAGAGTTTATTCACTACCACAAAAATATGGTAATATTGCAAAAGCATTTATTGTTCAAGATGAACAATTAGAAAGTGAGGGTCAATTAGAAGTCATCAATGGAGAAGTAAAGAAAATAAAATCTATTGATGTTATTCCAAATCCATTAGCTATGAATATGTATGTGTTAGGATATACAGCAGACGGAAAACTAACACAACTAAATGAAGCGGTAAAACAAAATTTAAAAATGTATCTTTCACAATACAGAGTATTAACAGACGCTATAAACATTAAAGACGGATATATCATTAATGTTGGTGTAAGATTTAGTATAGTTGTTCGTAGAGGATACAATAAAAATGAAGTGTTGTTTAATGCTATACAGGCAGTTAAGAAACACTTTGATACACAAAAAAGGCAAATTAATCAACCAATCGTGTTGAACGACATTGCTTATGTTATCTCGTTGGTAGAGGGTGTGATATCAGTAGTTCCACCACAAGACAATAATCCTAATAAGAATATTGTAGTGATTGAAAATAAACATAAAGTAGCAGCAGGATATAGTGGTAATGTTTACGACTTAGACTCAGCTACAAGAGATGGAATTGTTTACACATCATTAGACCCAAGTATATTTGAACTTAAATACCCGAACATTGATATTGAGGGTAGAGTAGTGGGAGACAAATAATGCATTATTTTGAATTTGGAAAAAGAGACGCAACAATATATTCAGGTGGAACAACAAGTTCTATCAATACAGGATTTGATGAAATATTAGAAATCAATAAGGTTGTTTCTGCGGGTGGAAGTGTCCAAAATGTTTCAAGAGTATTAATTGACTTTGATTATTCTTATATATCACAATCAATACAAGACGGAAAGATACCTTCTAACGCAAAATACTTTTTAAATTTATATGACGCAACTTCAGAAGAAGTTGAAGCAGAACAAAGTGTGTTTGCTCATATGGTTAGTGGAAGTGCTTGGAAACAAGGAACAGGAAAACTTGACCACGACCCAGTAACATCAGACGGAGTAAGTTTTCAATACAGAGACCACGAGGCAAAGACACCTTGGGTATCAACATCAGTATTGACTGACGGTGGCGCTTGGTGGAGAACACAATCGGGTCAGTATAAAGTTAGTTCATCTTATGACTTAACATTTGATAAAAAAGATTTAAGAATGAACGTAACTGATATGGTTAAAAATCATATTTATTCAAGTTCAGTTTACCCGAACCGAGGCTTTATCTTAAAACGAGAATCAATACTTCCAACCGATAATACATTTTTATTTAACTCAGGAAGTGATACTACAAAGGACGAAGCGAGCACAAGTAGATTAGGAAATCTAAAATATTTCTCAAGAGAAACACATACAATCTATCCACCTAAGTTAGAAGTAGAGTGGAACGATTCTTCTTGGTCAACAGGAAGTTTGTCACCATTAACATCAACAGACTTAGAAAGGTTAAAAGTATATTTTAAAAACTTAAGAACTGAATATAAAGAGAACTCTATTGTTAAGTTAAGATTAACTGGTAGAGAATTATATCCAACAACAGCTTTTGCCACAACACCAGCCGAGTTGACTACAAAGTATTTACCGAGTGGTTCAATTTATTACCAAGTTAAAGATGCCGATACCGAAGAAGTTATAGTTCCATTTGGAACAGGTTCAGCAATCTCTTGTGATAGCACAGGTAATTACTTTAATATTTGGATGAACGGATTCCAAGCAGAAAGAAATTATCGTTTTTGTGTTAAGGTTGTTAGTGGGAGTGGAACAACAGATGAACAAGTTCATTATTATGATAATGACTATGAGTTCAGAGTGGTGAGATAATGCCTTACTTACCAAGTTCAGCTAGAAATAAATCACAATATTATCAGAAATTGTTAGACTCTGATATTATAGAACAAGAAAATATATTCAGAGACTTGAAATTAAAACAAGAAGTTTCTGGTTCTATTGATGCGATTGAACCACTAAGAGATGAAAATGGAAACCTTATATCAATAGAATCACCAAGAGAATTAGGTAAATCTATTAATGAAAAGTTTGATATTGTTAGACTTGAAAACAGACAACAATACTTTGATGACAAAAACTCATCAAAGGTAGACAACCAATTTACATTTTTTATACCACCACAAGAACTTGCTAAGCCAGAAGAAGAAGCTGAAAAGGATATTATTAAAACAGAAATAAAAATTGAAGAAAAGAAAGCAAAGCCAGATTTACATTTGAAGAAAGCAATGATAAGATTTATCAATAGAGCACTACGAGTAAATTATCCATTGAATATGAGTACAAACTTATTAAATGCAAAAATCCTACTTGTGATAAAACAAAATGTAAATCCAAATAGAAAAGTTATGGGTTCTACATTTCTATCATCATACTTAACAAGACAAAAGAAAAAGAAACGAAGTTTAAATCAATTTATGGTTCCGATTAAAATTCCTAAGTTTTCATTTCTTTTTGGTTCTATTCTTGCATTAAAAAGATTACAAGGATATATAAAGAATCTACAATATCAAATGGTTTATGATGAGTTCATTTTCACTAATAAAGAATTATTAAAGTTTTGGGGTCAGGCAAATGAAAAGGCACCAAGAGATGAATTTGATATGTTTAGTGTAAGTGGATTAGAAGATACGGTTGAGGTCAAATAATGGCATTAGAATACGGATTTACAGAAAAAGAAAAAGCAACTTACTATTTACCAAACAGAGTATATAGTAGTTTTGGTCGTGATGTAGATGATGACTTTATTGCACTCTATGTATATGATGAAGACAATGAAGAGTTATTAGATACTATTTTTTTAGAGTCAGAAGAAATTGGATTAGATTCAGGTGAAAACTTTATAGACATAAATATAGCAGAGCATTTAAGAAATGCTGGTTTCGTAGAGGGTAATTACAATGTAACTTACAAGTTTTTGAGAAGATTGGCTGGTGTAGAAAGAGAAGTTTTCGTTGATGATAAAGGTGTCATTTGGAATAGTAAAGTCCAAGAGAAAAAAATTAATGATGATATAAGATACTTCACATCAACACCAAATCCAAAAAATGATGAGTTTGATAAATTACCTGAAAAAGAATTATTTAAGAGAAGTTTAAATTATGTCATTGATGACATATCACCAGATAAAACTGAGTTGATTGTAGAAAGAGATGAGATAATAAAAAACTCAGAATATATTGATGACTTCAAATCTATGTCAGAACTGATAGAATACAAACCATTACGAATAAACAATTCTGGTAAAATTAAGTTTGACCAGAGTGACCAATATGTATTAGAGTTTGATATCAATGATATGGATAGAGGATTTACACAAAATATGGTAGGTGGTGAAGTCATTATACCAAAACTATATCAGATAGAAAACGAAACAACAACAAACGAAGATGTAATTGTAGAAGAAATCGTAGAAGTAGATTTCTTTGAGCCAGAACCTGACGACAAGGATACTCTACAACAAAGATTAGACGAAGGAGACGCTTCTGATTTTCGTGAACTATCAAATAACGACTTGATAGACATATTAAGAAATGATGAATCTGAGTCAGAAAGAGAATTAGCGGACGCCGCATTACAAGAACGAGCAAACGAGCAGAGATAATGGCAAGGTCAGATAGAGCTAAACAATTAGAACAACAACTTATCTCACAAGGTAAGATACTTCCACCAAGAAGACAAGGTGCTGCAAGAAATGCATACATTGATTTTGATGTAACGGGTAGAGCAGACTTAGGAGAAGAAGGTGGGCCACTATCACCAGGAAATGGATTACCAATTGGTGGTTTGATTGAAGGTGGAGATGGTTATGGTTTATATGGTGGTACCGTTTATCAAAAACAAAAAGAATTAGAGAAAGACCCCGTTGACCCAATCAGAAGAAAAAAGAAAACTAAAAAGATTGTTAAAGAAAAGGTTGTCAGTAGAAAAGTTGTCAAGATACAAAAAGAAGATAGAGATTATGTTGCACGAATAGATGAAGTATTAGACGCTAATCGTATCAGAGTTTCACTAAGTTATGAAGACGGAGTGAATAAAGTTAAACATAAAGGTCAAGACCAAAGGGCAGAAAAGTTTACCTATTGGAGAGTTAACTATGATAAAAGTAATGTAAATAGATACAAAACTTATATGGTAAAAGGTAATCAACATTACTTAGTAGTTAATGATAAATTAGGAGCCGATAATCTATCAAGAAAAATAAAAGTAAAACAACCACTACAAGATTGTGAAAAATTAGATAAAGTTTACTTTGTAGAAAAGAGATTGCCAGATTATAAAGATAAAATTAAATTAGTTCCATTTATAGATAGACCAGATGATGGAATATTCTTAAGAATACCAAATCTAAATTCAGTTGATAATCCTATAAATTATGAGGGAACACAATTCCAAAATCACAATGATTTATTAGGTAGTAACACACTACTAAATTTTGATTTGGAAGAAAAACTCACATCAGGTAGTTTGTTAAATGTTCAACCAACAATAGACTATCAAAAAACAACAACTGATGTTAATATTGAAGCAGATGACTTTGGTCTCGGAAACTTTGTAAACTTTGGTTCAGCTGAGTTTAGGGTAAAGAACTTTAAGAAAAAATTAGAACTGATTGAAGGATACAACTCTTCGAGTTCATCATTATTATCAATCAGTAGTTCAGCGGCCAGAATATCACATATAGAAAAACAAAGACAACGAGTAGTTAATTCATTTGACCCATTTGAACATTATATGTATTTTGAGAGTTCATCTTATTCAAGTGGTTCCAACGGATTATTCCACGATACAGCTTGGCCAAAGATGACATCAACTACACCATACAAATTAGAACATACTTCTGGTTCTACCGCTACAACCTGGTATGATAATAGAATCGCAAGTTCTTCAGCATATGACTTTAACAACCCAAACTCACTAAGAAATTCTTTACCAGAACATATTTACGCAGATACACAAAACAATGTATTCTTAGAATTTATGGATATGGTCGGACAACAATTTGATGAGATATGGGTTTATGTAAAACACTTAACTGATGTAAATAAACGAGTAGAAAATTTATCAGAGGGTATATCAAAAGATGTAGCAAAAGAGTTTGCTAAATCACTTGGGTTACAATTATTTAGTGGTAACGACTTGGTGAATTTACCTGAATATTTATTGGGTAAAAATACTGATGGAAGCACAAAATATGAATCATCAAAAGAACAACTAACAGAAGAAATATGGAAACGAATACTTGCTAATCTACCTTTCTTTATCAAAGCAAAAGGAACAGAACGAGCAGTAAAAGGATTATTAAGTTGTTACGGAATACCGAGTTCTATGTTAAGAGTTCGTGAGTTTGGTGGGCCAGATAAAGGAACACGAGTAAGTTATGAAATTAAAAGAAAATTTACAAGAGCATTAGATTTTAAAGGTTCACAATATATACAAGTTCCTTGGAGAAATGACTCAAATGGTGAGGTTCCACAAACAATAGAATTTAGATATAAAACACCATACAAAGCGAACCAAGTATTACTTAGAAAATCCGCAGGTTTTGGATTACAACTTATTAATAGTGGTTCTACTGAATATGGTAATATAAGATTTGCAGTAAGTAGTTCAACAGGTGTATCACACTTAGACACACCAAAATTAAAATTATTTAATGATGATTTCTGGTCAGTTATGTTGACAAGAGTATCGTCAAGTGGAGCACAATTAGTTGATAACAATGCGAGTAGAAGTGTTGACTATACATTAACAGCAAAACAATACGATTCTACAAGACAAAAGATTTTATATCAAGGTAGTTCAACTTTAACCGTAGACGGAGCGTCTTCTTTATCCGCATCTTACAATCAAAAGGTTGTAAATAACTCTCCAAACGCAACTTACCTTGGTGGTAATGGTGCAAGTTTTGGTTCCCAACAATTTAGTGGTTCATTAATGGAATTTAGATTTTGGTCAGAACCATTGAGTTCAAGTATATTTGATAATCACGTCAGAACACCAAAAGCATACAACGGAAATAAATCAGGTTCTTCATATGATGATTTACTACTTAGATTACCATTAGACGATAATAAAAATTTACAAACAAATCCAACAGCTTCTAATTTAGCATATATAGAAACTTATCAAGGAATTATATCAGGAAGTAATATCAATGGATTTACAGGAAACTTCTTCAAGACCGTAAATGACCAAGAAAAAATGAGAGTTCCAAATGTAGGCCCTTCTCGTAGAAATGCAACAAAGATTAGAATAGAAGACAACACACTAAAAGCTGGAACAGCATTATCACCAGAAGTTCGTAATGAAGTTTCATCACAAGACTTTGCACCAATAGATAGTAATAGACTTGGAATCTATTTCTCACCAGTTGATATTGTTAATGAGGATATCGTTTATAGTATTGCAGACTTATCATTTGATGATTTGATTGGAGACCCAAGAGATGAATTCAAACAATCATACAGAACTTTAAATAAATTACAAAGAGATTACTTTAAAAGATATAATAGGTCAAACAATTTTTGGGACTACTTGAGAATATTAAGTTTTTATGATTCAAGTGTCTTTACACAAACAAGACAATTATTACCAGCTCGTGCTAATTCAACATTAGGTGTATTGATTGAACCAAATATTTTAGAAAGAAGAAAAGAAATAATTGGTAAGAAACCAAGTTTCACAAATCGTTATTTTGAAAATGCACAACCATTTGATGACGGAATACTCGTAACTAAGATTAATATAGATAATCCAGATTCAAGATTTACAATGACAGGTAGTAGTTATGACACATATGAAGGAACATTTAATGTTGCATTTGAGAGTGGTTCTAACATCGGTTTCTTAGGTATGCCAACATTAACAAGTCAAATACTTGGACAAAACGATAGAACAAAAGGATTTGGAACAACATATTTAAGAGCAAGTTCATCAGTTCCTATGAACCTAAACTTAACAGACTTTATCGTTCCTATTATATCAGGTTCAAGAACAGCAGAACAGAATCAAGTAACCAAACTTTTCTTCAATTCAGTATCAAACGCTAACAAAGCCAGAGAATCTGGTAATCCAATATTTTATGCAAATAGTAGTTCATTTGAACCTACTGATTTAGAGAGTGTAGCGGTTTCAACACAATTGTTTAGAAGTTTTTATATAGGAACAAAACTATCAAAGAGTAATTCATTTGACGGAAAAGACCCAATTGAAGTTACGATAGTCGCACCAACGAGAGTAATGACACAAGATTCAGATTTAAGTAAACTAAGAACAGAATAACATATAGAAAATTTAACTTTCTTATATTTATTAATGAGTAAGAATAGTTATATAATTTCCACAGGAGCAAAATAAAATGGGATTTTTAGATAATACAAGTATAACGGTAGACGCCATCTTGACAAAAAAAGGTCGTGAACTTTTGGCAAGAGGACAGAACGAATTTAGAATAAGTAAATTTGCGTTAGCAGATGACGAGATTGATTACAATCTTTACGATACAACACACCCAAATGGGTCAAACTATTACGGAGCAGTGATTGAAAATATGCCTTTATTAGAGGCTTTCGTAGATGAAAATCAATTATTAAGATATAAATTAACAACACTTCCAAAGGAAACAGCAAAACTTCCTATCTTGGAAATGCCAAATCAATCTATGACATTTAATGGGCCTGGTATTACACAAGCCATTACACCAAATACAAGAAATGGTGTTGATAGTGCATACACATTTGTTTTACAAGATGCTTCAATCGCAAATATTTCACCGATTGTTGCAAGAAGTGGAGACCCATTAGGTGAAAGACCATTAGAAAGAAGAATGCCAGATGGAAGTCTTGAAGAAGATTTCTTATCAAGAGCAACAACACCAGTGTTCTTGAACGAAGCAGAAAGAAAACGTTCAATTACAATTACTTCTAAAGCAGTAAACATTATAGCAAGGTCTATAACATCACAACAATCAACCAATGTAACAATAGTCGGTTTAGATACAGGAGCAACTTATAACTTGCCAATCACTGTAAAAGCAGACGCAAGTAAAATATAAGGAGTAAATAATGTCATTTCAAAGATTTAACAGAGCGGACGACATAGTAGAAAACCAAAGAGCTACCGTTACAAGTGGATTATGGACAGGTGGTGGAACATCACTAACTACATTTTTTACAGCATCTTTACAAGGAGAACAAACAGGTTCTTACTTAAACATTTATAATGCAGACCCGGCAACTGATAGTTCAGCAGAGGTTCAATTCTCTTTAGGATATGCACACGTTGATGGTAAGGGTTCAGCAGGAAATTCAACTAAATCTACATTGGGTAGAAGACAAACAAAAGCATTGTATGGTCAGTTTAGAAACTTACTATTACCACCAAACACAGATGAATTTAATTTCGGTGGTAGTGATACTGCACCTAATGAAGACTTTTACTTTATTTCCTTTAATAGAGCTCGTATGAGAGAGAAAGTCAATCCTGGAAATTGGCAACTTAGATTAGATAGTGGTGCTAACAAGATAGAACTTATTGATGATAGTTCCACAACATCAGGTGTTACAGTAGACCAAGGTGGTCGTGTATTCAATATTGTTAGTGGTTCTACTTCAGGAGGAGTTGTTACTGAGGCGTTGGCAGCAGATGCGGCAATCACTACGGTATCGGGTTCATATGGATTGTTCTATCCTGACTTGGGAGTCATATTATTAAACGCAAAAAAACTTGACGCAAAGGTAGCAGACATTACAACAGCTCGTAGTGCAGATGCTTTTGATGATAATCCAAAAAAACTATTTAACTCAGCAGTTCAAGGAGCAAGTTTTACCGCTCGTAGAGAGGAAGAAATTAGTTCAACAAATTTCTTTTGTAGAGTAAACAACAAAAGATTTAACTTTAGTTCTAATCCAACATTTGCAACAAGTTCTGATGGTTCACTAACACAACCAACTTTCTTCAAAGACCCACAAACATTTATTACACAAGTAGGTCTTTATAATGATGATAACGAGTTGTTGGCAGTTGCTAAACTATCAAAACCATTATTAAATTCATACGCAAGGGAAGCTATTATTAAAGTGAAACTTGATTTTTAGGACAAACTAATGTTCAAGAATCTTGACCCACAAGACATTTCTAAAAAACCATTTAAGAGTTTTAAGAATTTTACATTTACTAACAACGATAGTGGTAGTGGTGTATGGTTAGTCAAAGCTCGTAGTGGTTCTCAATACAATTACGAAAGTGGTTCAGACGCAATCACATCAATCGTTTCAGGTTCAACAACAACAAGATATTTCGGACTACCAACTTGGCATTTTCTAAATAAAGTATTTTACAAGGACGCAGATAAACCTTATAGAACTTTTGGAAACAATAACCCTAACAAAGAAAATAGAGAACTAAATGTTAGTGCAAGTATTATATCAGTAGGTCGTGATATATATGGTGAACAGATAAAACCAAAGTCATTAGACTTAGATATTACCGTAGGTTCTAAAACATACACACTAAATGATGACGGAGATGGAAATGTATATGATAAAGCATTTTCTGCAAGTTTTGCAGCATTCAAGTCAAGTTCATTTGATAGAACACAAGGGGTTTCATCAGTAGCGGCAACTCGTGGTAGTGGTTCAGAAGTAGGTAATATATACTATTCACAAGGACTAATCGTATTAACAGATACAGGTTCATACTCAGGTGATTCATCTGCGTATACATTAAAATATCAAGCTCAACAAACACATTACGAATATGAATATCGTGTAACAGCTAAACCATTTGAGTTCAATACATCAACAAATATTAGTTTAACACCAAATAGAGCAGGAACTTTAACCCTACCTACTGGCACGGTAAGTATGTCAAGGTTCTTACCACCAAGTGACAGACCAGATACAGAGGGTCGTGGAACTTACGCAACATCTTATACTGCAGCAACATCGTCATTGGGGTTTGTAACGGGTTCAGAATTCCACCCGTATGTAACACAAGTGGGTTTATATACTGAAGACGGAGAACTTGCAGCAGTTGCTAAAATGGCTAAACCCATCAAACTATCAGATGAAATCTCAACTACCTTCGTAGTGCGATTTGATGTCTAATTTTTAACAATCTTATATTTATTATTGACATAAATTCAATGGAGAAAACAATGTTTTATTTTATGAAAAAAATGGTTATGACAGCAGTTATGTTTGGACTTGTCTTTGGACAATCCCCAATCATAAGAGTAAAACAATTAGGTAATTGGGATTCACCACAAACTTGGTGGAAAAA
>Ga0181398_1000307_pt1 | contig 14798 bp, 10 predicted proteins | sample 21SPOviralmetaG_FD_130127 | JGI IMG/M metagenome (GOLD analysis project Ga0181398, IMG submission 130127) | Marine viral communities from the oligotrophic San Pedro Time Series (SPOT) site, San Pedro Channel, CA, USA - 21 SPOT_SRF_2011-04-29 | ecosystem: Environmental > Aquatic > Marine > Strait...
CCGCTACTACGGCTGAAGGTGATTAAATTATTTCCACTTACTCGGTCGGTAAGTGTTCTCTTATCTGCAAACCGTAGGTCTAATGATGACGAACGAAACAAGCCGAGGCTATCCACGCCGCCTGAAATGCTCTGGCGCAGTCCAAGGTTCAAACCCGTTCTTATGCTGTTCCGTAGGTTTTTCGTCATCTATCAAAGCGCTCCAACTTTGGTTGCCACGGTGGGGGATCCGCCGCTGATACTGACTAGACGCAATCGCACGAATTCAACTGGGCATGCGCTCAGTGCATAACCAAACGTCCCGTTAGTGGTCAGTGTGGTGTCTTCCTCGGACTCGTCGAGATTGAAGAAGCCACTGTCATCAAGACTGCCCTCCAAGCGGATCTTCACATTTGTCCCTATACCGCTAATTGTCACCTGAAATGTCAGAGCTGAAGCGTTGACTCTTGCTGATTGAGTAACACCAGTAGCAGTCAGGCTGTTCAATGCAACCGGCGTGAACGGATAAACCTGGGCCATCTCTTGTCACTACTGATTGAGTATTTACATTCTAGCGATGTCGAATTTTATGCTTTACGGCTCAGTGATTTCAACGATACCTGCCACCCAATCATCGCTAGTAGAACTAGTAGTGCCGAGCGGTCCCCAATCCCCCCAACTGTAATTTCCTGCTGCACCCAGCTTTTGATACGCGCCAGCTAACTAGCCCCTTCAATTTCCTCATCTGGGATCGACATTGTGATCGGTGTTGGAGGGCCGGAAGGATGTGGCTCATATGGAGCAAGAGTCTGCTCATACTCAGCTTCCTCTTTGCGCTTAGCGATAGCAGCCGAAAATTCTTCCGGCGTATTGGCAAGCTGCTCTTCAAGCCAGCCAATTGCCACCTCTTCAGTTACATCAGCAAAGCCGGTGTCACCATAAGGCTTATGCAAAATGTGCTGATTGGATAGCGTTCCGTCAGCGTTGGAATATGCCCAGTCAAGGGCAACAACATTTTGATCGCTGTCTGCGATCATGCGTGAAATTGAGAAGGTCATGATGCTAAAAGATTTAGTGAAAGTTTAGCTGAGGAACGTGTGTTAGACCGCAGATGCATAAAGGAATCCGTTATTAGCAACGGAGAGACGGAAGGAAGTACCGTTAGGAGATTTAAGGACTAAGCCTTTGGAGTTATCGGAGCAAACAATATCATCTTCCGTAACAACTCTACCTGTCGCATCGACTGTAAAAGTAGGAGTTGAATCTCCTGTTGTAAATGATTGTATTGTAGTGCCAGAATCCTTAGATACAGCTAATAATCCAATGGGTGTTACTCTAACGCCTGTATTTGCACCACTACCGGGGTTACCGCCAGCAGTAATAGGGCCAGCTGATGTGACATCACCATCCGCAGTAACTTCAAAAGTTGGAGTTGAAGTGCCTGTTAAATAGGACGCAATCGCCCCATTACCAGTAACCCCAGATACAGCTAGATATCCATTTGCTCCCAATCTAGCACCGTTATTTTGAGCAGCGTTTGGATTACCGCCAGCAGTAATAGTATTTGTAGTAGTAATAGTACCATTCTGGGCAAGCGCAATATTAGGGGCTGAGGGAAGTGTTCCCCCAATGCCTACGACTCCAGCGGAGTCAATAGTCATTTTCGGTGTGAGTACGCCACCAGTCTCAAACTGAAGATAGACATTATTTTGACTACCACCGGCAGGTCTGATGCCTCGAACAGAAGCCCCAATTACGTCTTGATGCGTAAAATCAATCGTCGAGTTTCGGGCTACTGAGTTACCAAAAGGATTGTCTAGAGTTATGGATTTAGCATCTATCTCACCATTAACATCCAACGCTACTTGCGGATCAGTGGTATTGATGCCGATGTTTCCATCGGAGTCAATAGTCATCCTCGTGTTGTTGGATGTGACGAAGTCGTGTCGGTTAGAAAAGTATTGAAGCTTATCGCTATAGGAAGCACCAATTACAGCTTTACACGTAATTGAAGATTCTGTTTGATAGTCCGAACCGTAATATCCCGAAAAGTCAATCGTACCGATAGAATCGGCATCCTGAACGTCTCCTGATATTCCTCTTGACTTTTTAAGTCTTAAATGACTATCGTTTCCGTTGGCAACAGTAGTGCTAATAGTACAGTTATTACCAGTACCGCTTTCAAGTAAAAGGTTACCTCCAGTAGTAATGTCACCGCCACTTGCAAGCGTAATAGCAGGCGCTGAGGGAAGTGTGCCCCCGATGTTTACCTGGCCGTCATGATCAATTCTTACTTTTTCTACTACAATATCATTTGACGAATTAGCATTATCTTTTGTGAAAAATGCAAGGCCACCTTGCTCGGCATTAGTGGAAGTTTGTACTTCCGCAATCATTGCACCACGCCTAGTTTTATTAATACGACTAAAGGATATCGACCCGCCGTAGTTATTCAGACCTTGTGTTCCACCAACGTTTTGGATATAAATATCACCGATTGGGTTTTTGGCTGCTGTTGGATCGGCATTCTGACTGCCTTCTACCGTTAATTTTCCCGATGGAGTGTTCGTATTAATGCCGACGTTTCCGCCGGTATCAATCATCATCCTTTGAACTAAACCGCTGCCAGTGCCTGGATTTATTGGAGAAGTCCAGAAAACTAAATCCATCCCTCCAGTGGTATCAGACGAATACGATTGAGCTGCTTGAGCATTAATAGCAGCGCCAAACTTAGGATTTGTTGTTGTGAATTGTGCGTCAGTAGATCCAAAGTTAATTGAAGGCGTGTATTTGCTTGTGGCGTTCATTGCAGTAGCAGTCAAGTCAATACTTGCTGCGCCTGGGTTAAACGTGGAACTTCCATTTGCAGTGTTTTCTAGCCAAATCTTTGTTGTCGAGTCGCCCCTTAAATGCAGCTTCGCCTGCGGATCTTGAGTACCAATGCCTAACTTGCCATCGGAGTCAATAGTCATCCTCTCCTGAGCATTCGTATACCCGCCAGTACGGAAACTAAGATATACGTCAGAAGCTGTTTCGCTTGTTTTTCTGGTGGCTTGGATTGCGGCTCCAGCTCCATCAGAAAAGTTGTAAATCAAGGTTGCTGCCCTAGCAGTAGTGTTATTTCCAGTGTTATCAATAGTGATGGATGGATTATTTGTTTTTGAAACTTCGAGACTTGTACAGTCTATGACGCCACTACTATTAAGCGTAATAGCAGGCGCTGAGGGAAGTGTGCCACCAAACAATAATGACCCAGTCGAATCAATGCGGAGCCTTTGGGTTGTACCAGCAGAAAGGATAATGGTATTGGCTAAGGTTGCATCTGCTGCGGTTCCCTTGTAAGCACCTAAAACTGTGTTATTGTTCCCTTCTAGGTAGAAGCCAGCCTGAGCACCTACACACGTGTTTTTGGATCCGCTTACATTGCTATTAAGGGTTTGAGTTCCAATCGCAATGTTATTGCCCCCACTGACATTTTCTGTTAATGCAGTTCGGCCTATTGCAACATTGTTATCGCCATCAACGTTCTTCGCAAGAGCGTTATAGTTTAATGCAATATTATTTTCCCCGGTAGTGTTAAGTCTAAGAGCACTAGGCCCTATACCGACATTGGATGTACCAGTCGTGGTATTAAACAATGAGCTGTTGCCTATTCCTATATTGATTGTGCCACTTAATGCCGGATCAGACAGAGTATTACTATCGCCGATGGCAAGGTTAGAAGATACGGTATTAGCGCCTTTGCTAATAGCGATGGTGTTAAGGGACCCAGCAGTAATGTTACCACTGCTAGCAAGCGTAATATTGCCACCACCGATTTCTACGTCATCACTAGATGTTGCAGGTGATAAAACTCCGCTCGTCCTGCTCCATAACGCTGGGTTTGGATACGCCGCCCCTGATGGTATGTAATCCCAGCCCGTACCGTTGTAAACAACTAGATCACCAGCAGTTACAGACGTTCCAGTTGCTGGGCTTGGGTTCCAAACAGCATTGCTAGTGCCGGTGCCACCGTTATAAAACGTATCTCCGGCTGATACACCAGTTGGCTTTGCTGCGTTCGTGGTGAGATTAACTTCGCCTTTGTAAGACGTAGCGGATGCAGTTGCTTTAACATCGCCAGTAGCGGGATCAAATTCCAGCCCCTCGCCAATAGCAAGGGCAATCTTGCCGCTAAGAAATCTGAGACCTTTTGATGTATCAATATCAGCGTCTAATGTAATTGTCCCCAATCCACTCGCTGGGTCAGAGTTGATACCATTGCCAGCCAAAATCTGATCGACAGTATCGCTACCAGGACCGCTGCCACCTGATGCAACAACTAACCAGCCGGTGCCGTCATAAACAAATAATTTGCCCGTAGAAGGCTGAAACCAAAGCGCTTGCTTGCTGGGGCTACCTGGCGTTGCATCGTCAATCTTTACGCCGCCAAGATGTTGAATATCGCCATTCGTATCACGGCAGGACAGAAACGCACCAGCTGCGTTGTAGTTGAGGCTAATTTCGCCGTTTGTCAGCTGGTTGTCGGTTGGGTGACGATCCTCAACGCTGCTGTTTTTTAGAATTAGCTGAACTGACATGACTATGCAGCCAAAGGGATACGGACATTCGCCGTACTCTTATTTTAGCGAGTCTTTAACTGACGCTATACAAGTACTTACCTAGAACGCTGCCTAACGATTCACCAAGCAAGGCATAGCGTGCAGTGCTAGTAAAGAATGTAATATTGTATAAGGCACCGTTTGTGGTTTTGCACTGGTCTAAACAAGCTTGTGTTTGATCTGTTGTACCGGGCGACGCGCTAAAAACACTTGTCGGCATCTGGTCGCGATAATTAATCGTTGAGCCGTCGATATAAATTGCTACGCCTTCGGATGATGTCGTGTAAACAAAGCCCACTAACGTCCCGCTCGGTATCGGTGTTAAGCCGGTCGTTTCGTTAATGGTTAAAGCTGCACTATGAATACCTACATAGCGTTGTGAAAATAAAGGCGTTGCATCAAAGTTGGTGGCTTGTCCGCTTTGTTCATCCGAACCTGCGACAATGATCCTTTCATTAAGTGTGTTGTATGTCCTGTTGTTGTTTGAAACAAGGTTTGTTGATAGTGCCATATCTTCATTGCCAGGATTCGTGGGGGAAATGTTATAAGTTGGGTAAGTTACAGTCTGCGCGAGAACATCACTGCCTAATGCCCAAAGTTGCGAGCTACCGCTAACGCTTACATTTCTTGTGATCTTGGCAAGTGTGTTGTCTGTAGTGTCGCCACCAATGCAAAAGCTGTACTTATTAGGCGTTGCCGTTAACGTCCCAATGGCTTCAGCCTGTAGCGCTGTCTCTAATGCTTCATATAATCCCGCACTAGTAATAAATGCAGCATAATTTGCCATCGACCCAGAGATGTCCGTGATGGTTGTAACATCGACGCCGGGTGGAGTGATTGATCTGGCCTTACGGCCAAAGAAAGCAGGTAAACCGAATGTCATGATCAGTTCAACATAGAAGCTGTGTAAATGAAGCTGTTAGCTGAGGCGACGTAATATCCAATCAAGATATCTCCCGTCAACCCAGATGTGTTTGTCGTTGGGTTGATCCAAGTGTTGGTGACGGGTCGCCATGCTGCATCGTTGATGCCAGTGAAACCAGTAATTGCAGCTGCTGATCGGGTGACAACAATGAAACCACTTGAGCCTTGATACCCTGTGCCGTCTGGCGTTCCAAGCGTGATGGTGGCAACGTTTGTTGTTTGCTCGTAAGTGAAGTTTGAGGAGTTGCTTAGGTTGTCCGTTCCTGGCGTCCAAACAACAGGCGTAAGCGTTAGTAATTCGCCAACATTAGTTGTTGGCAGCTGCGCGATAGGCACTTTTGCAGTGCTGTCCAGACTGGCAAACGTGTTGGCAAATCCTCGGATGCCATTTAGCCCGTTAGGCGTAACAGCTCGGGTGCCATCTGCAAGAGCTTGGGTTTCTGCTGGTGTTGCAAATTCAACAATGCCTTTTTCGCTTGTTGTGGCATCCGCGCCTGAGATGGTTCCGTTTATCTGAACGTTATTAACGGTTAGTTGGTCAACGCTGAGGTTTAGGAATGAATCGGGAAAGTCGATTGTGCGGTCTGGGTTGCCGATGTCCTCAAGGCTCAGCACCTGCCCGGTTGTGATGTCCTCTAAGCCTCTTGGCGAAACCTGTAAGCCTTCTTGGTTAAAGCCACTGGCATAAACCTTGCCGCCGTCCTGATTCGTGAAATAATAGGTAAATTGATTGTTTGGTGATAATTGCTTTTGATACTGAGGAAGGGCCTTGCTGTAGTTTAAATAGCCCGCCCATTCAAAAGAGTGTGAAAATAAACGAATATTACTTGGTCGTCGATACTCAATTAACCAGTTTTGTGCGCTTACGTCTAAATTGCGGCTATCAGAATTTTGCAATTCAAGAGCAGTGCTGGCTGCTGATGTTGAATATCCTTCGTTTAAAAGTAGTTGATAAACACCCTGATAATCGACTGCAGAAATAATCTGGGCTGTGACATCCGTTATGGCGCTGCCGCAGGTCGTACTATCTTCGTTTTCTGCGCTGTCCTTATTAAACAGAAGAATTGGCTGAGCATTGGTGAAATATCCTCCCGGTGCATAGCCTTCTTCCATGTGGACATAAGATTCATCCCAATTTGCCAGGTCAAATGCACCAATGTTGTTACGAACGCAGAAATAGTGCTTATTATTTTTTACGACAACATCTGCTTTTCGGTAGTAGATGGATGGATCATGCGCTGATTCAGTAATAGGCCGTTTGTCATAGCGCAGCTCTACGTCTGCACCACCTAATGCGTCATTCTTTGCCGAACCTGCAACGGCTTGCAATCGTGATTCCCATGCACCGCTAGTCGGTTGAATGATGTAATCGCGTACAGGCAGACGCGGTGTTCCTGATGTGCTGGTCCCAATTTTGTATCGACGCTCTTCAACGGTGCGAACATCTCTGAATCGCCTGATGTAAACACGTTGGCTTGCAATTGATACATAGCTGTCACCGCTACCTGGAGCATTGTTCCCATCTGCGTTGTCTGTTTCCAGTGTTGATGCGATACGGATTTGGTCAGAGGCCGTTCCAGTCCATGGGCTTGTATCAAGCTGTGCTCTGTAGTCAGGGCCGCCTGGATTCTCAACCCATAGATAATCGCCTGCGTTAAGGGTGTATCCATCGCGAGTTAGTAGCTCCGGCTGATTTGGATCGCTGGCAGAAACGCTCAACGGTGCAGTCAGATTCAGGATGGTGTCTGTATCGCTTTCGCTTGCGTCTAATACGCCTAAGAAAATGCGCTTTATGTTATTTGCTTTCTCAAATGGGTCAACAGCACGGGTAATCTGATCGATTTTCCATGGTTTATCTTGATCGCTTGCAACGGTATTGAAACCCTCAGCTAAAGCTGCAACTTGGCCAAAGTTACTGTTGCTGTTGGTGATCGTAAGTTCTCCAGCGGACTTAGCCCAAAAATGCACACCTTGGCCAATTGCAAAGACGCTTACAAGTTGAAGAACTGATTCATTAACTGCGCGAATATGGAAGGATCTTTTCGTTGGATCCATCCTGATATTGTCAGGGCTAGTGCCTACATAATCAGCACCGCTAGCGACTGATACCCAAGTTGACCCGTTATATTTTTGCCAGCAAGTGTAGTCATTCTGAAGAGAAACTCCGGTCAGCTGACTTACAACAATTGACTTAAAGCCGGACACTTTGGAGCCGTCTGCATGGATCCCGCACATCCCCAGTGTTGATCTGACTGATGTGTTGTAGATGTAGGGACTGGAACCACGAACAGTGTCTGTACTTACATCAGCAGACGTAGGGCGTGGTCCTGTGATTTCAAACTCTGAATTTCTTGTAACTGCAAGCGCATCATCGATTCCACCGACTCCAGTTGCTCCACCGAATGTAGTCCGAATTTTGGTATAAAACTCGTCTAGTTGAGTTTCGCTTGCGAACTGAAAACAATCCAGCAAGTGATGACTTGTCGTTGCATTCTCCTTGTCCATCACTGTGAAGCCAAAGAAGTAGCCGCCGCCTGTGACACGCAGAATGGCACTTCTATTTGAGTAATCAGCCAACTCAGCTGCAGGAGTTGGGACGTAGTTCGGGCGAATAATTGATTTACGCAGATCGAGTGAAATCACGCTGCAACCGCGTGGCATGATCACACCGCCATCGGCTGGGTTAAACGCTTGCAGTTCTGCGTCTGTTGGAACCTTGCCGTCTTCCCATGCTGTGACGGTCGAGCCTGGTCCGTTATCGATGATGTTGACGCCAGGAGCAACAACGATGCTGACCAAATCGCCGCATAACGAACCCGGCAAATTTAAGTAATCCCGGCTGGTAATAATTCCAGCTTCAATGATTGCTCTGTTGATCGTGCGGAAAGGTCGTGCTTCCGTGTAACCGCATTCGAGACGCTGCAGCGATATTCGTCGCATCTTGGTCTCAAACGTCCCATCGTCAAACGATGAATAATCGCCAGAGACAAACGTGTCATCACCTGTGTAGCTGTTTACGTATAAAACATAAGGCGCTGACAGCGGGTCGTTGATTGTGGCTGTGCCTGCTTCAATCTCAGGGTTACCGCCGAGCTGACGTACTGCATCGGTCAGCGCATCAATCTGAGCACGAAAATCTCTTTGGACTGTATCGATATTGCCTAGCGACTTTGGTTCACCGGCTCGGATGATTTCGGTCACTAGATGTGTGGCTGCAGTCTTCTCATTCTAAGCCGCCTCAAGCAGTCGTATTTCTCCTGTTGTCACAAACTGCGCCGTTCCAGCAACCATCTCTGTTGGCCTGAGATTGACAGCTGTTTGGGTGACCAAGATATCAGCCTCGTAGTAGAGATCACCTTGGAGCACGCCGAAGTTTGTTCCGCAGTTTGGTCCGCGATCAATCATATAAAACTGCGCTGATGCCTTGCACCCTTTTTCAGTCAGCATCAACAGTTTCATAAGCAGCAAACCATTGTCCTCGTTGTCGGTAAAGCATTTCCGGTCTACGAAAAACTCTGTCGAGCCGCCTCCCGTTACCAAGCTCTTCACTGCGTTGCCAAACTTTTCAGCAACACTTGTAGTGTCAACTGAAGGTGCTGAAAGTTCTAGGGACCATTCTCTGATTTCAAATAGCACTTGCCAGAACGGTACGCCCGTTCCTTGGTTTAAACCTCTTGGCAGCAGGTTTGCATTGTCATAGGAATATGCTTCGGTGTTTGGGTTCCCTTCGGGTAGTTCATAACTCGGTGCGCTTTCACAAATGCTCGCCAGAGTTACCGTGTCTTGGCCGTCTGAGAACACATAAGGCCCGAATCCATAGACGCACTCCCAGACTGCATTTGAATAGTCCAGCGATCCAAATGGAACAATGGAAAATGTCTCGCTTGTTTGCACCAAATTTGCCCTTGTGCTCTTGCACCCTGCCAACGCATCACAACGGCTGTAATAGAAGGAGACATGGCCTAATGAATCAATATGAATCCAGTAGTCACCAGGGCTGCAATTAACAATTTCCCCCCCGCCTGATACGTCACCCGCTCGGCAATAAAATTGTGAGTCATCCCCGAACACGCCATCGGGATACTCCTCCGTGCTGGTCTTATAAAAAGCGTCTTTAGCACTGCTGATATGGTCTCGATTCGGCCCTAGAAAAAACTTGCTCCCGAAATACGTTGCATATCCTGAGGGACCGGGCGGGAACTGCCCATTGCTTACAGGTAGGCAATCAGAACTGATATGGTCGCCAGTCCAATACCCATCACAAAGACTGAAAATAATGTCGCCTTCGGGATCAACTGATTCAGGATTGATCAGGCACGGTTCAGGTGCCTCGCGCTTCAGCAACAGTTTCCCGCCTGTCCCTAAAACCGCCATTAGAAGCCACCCTCAGGTTTACCGCTTACCTGAAACGAGACGCTAACCGCCTGAATATCTCCAACGGAAACACTAGGGCTGACGCTAGTCAAGAAGCCTGTGCATTTAAAAGATCCACCCCCATCCGCTAGCCCGCGTCGGTTCAATTTGAACGTGACTTCTTGCGTTGACGGGATATCTTCCATCACCGAATTCAGAAAATCATTTGCTACCGAATTACTTGGGTCATAGAGGAGGGTTGCGCTGCCTGTCGTCCCACGCAAGCCTTGAACATAAGTTCGGTCATACGCTCCGAGACAGGTGTCTTCTAGGGCGTCTTTATTTACCGTTATGCTCCAATCTCGGCATTTAGCAAATGCCTGAGTGCCGCTAAAAAGCTGTCCATCTGCTCCGGTTAATACAGTCATGCGTCAAGAGTTGCAATAAGGTTGACTTGAACCCTGGACCTGCCTGGCAGTAGAGATTCAACGGAAGGAGCTTTCGCCCACCTCCAGTTTAGGTACTCTGGAACGCCGCAATCCAATACGGAACTGGCACCCGCAAAAAACTCAGCAGGAAGCGTGATCGTGTCGTAATCGCCATAAGCATCATCCCAACATTTCAGGAAAGCGCAGGTATCAGCATCGTTAAGTATGAAAGTCATCTGCAACTGTGCATCAAACGTTTTGCTTCCATACAGGCGGGTTGTTCCAGCGCCGCTGATTGAGTTAAAGCGCTTGGTCGCAAACTGGCCTGGTGTAAATGATCGTTTTGTTGGACCGCAGGTTTCCAGAGTGCTGAATGAAGTTGCCATCAATCCACTCCTTCTATAACCCAGTCTACGTCCCAATTTGCGGCCAGATCGCTATTGCCTGCTGCATCGGTTGGAAAGTAGATCGCTTCAACCTCGATATTTCCGTCTTCATCAAATGACAACATCATCGTTTTATAGGACTGCACGTTACTGGCGGTGCCGCGTACACAAAACACCGAACCGGCGTAACTGGTGCTCTTGCCATTGACAATCGTCAGGCTTATCTCTTGCAGCTGGCTTGCTTGTCCATCCCATAGCAATACCGGATAAGTTCCATCACTTAATGGTGGCCATGATGTCACCTCTCCTGTATCTGAAACAGCTCCGTTGCCTGGTTGGTTGTAAGTGACTGTTTCCATGCCGAGCTTAAACACTGCGCCGAGATCTAGTGCTGCTTCGCTTGGGACTGTTTTAAATGAAACGGTATGAGTCACCAGCCTACGGGTTCTGCAAGTCCACTTAGCAACATCAATCGCATGCTGCTGTGACGTGCAGTAATCAGACAAATCGATCTTTTCTAGTGGGGCGTCTTCTGGGGTGTCTACTTCGCGGACAGTGACTTCACGAACCACAGGAAACAAGCCCTTGCTGTTCTCAGCGCTAATTTCTCGTTCTTCACGCCAGATCACTGAGATGCGAGGCGGGATGCGGTCTTGCTCATCGACGTAGCTCAGCTCAAATGAATCCTCGATGATGTTGCCGCTGCTGAATAATCCCGTAAATGTTTCGGGTCCGTAGAAGTTGGCGACAGGTTGCAACGCAAACTTACCGTTACGCATCAGCAGGTCGAGCAGGAAGTTCTGAGCTGTTGCTGCACCCCAAGAACGAAGGTTAATCTTTTCGCTGACTGCTCCATCAAAGAAATACCGCCTGTTATAAGCCCATGTTGTTGCTTCATCAAATGAGTCTTTATCTATCTGAGCAGGACTCATTACTTTCCCTGCGCCATATCTTTCGTTCGTAAGCAGGTCGTACAGAACTTCGGGGAAGTTGCTTGTTGCTTTTACCCCCACGTTTACATATACGCTGAATTGGTTAAGTGTAGAAATTTCTTTACTGCTGCGGATGTTCATCCCGACGATTGCTAAGTTGTCGTATTCAGGCGTTCCAGTGGTGTTTTCAGTAATGGTATTCAGGTAAACCAGTTCATGCTCAGGTTGTGATGTTGTAGCTGTCACTTCGTTATAAATAAAGCTTTCTGCTAATCGTGCCCATGCGTCAACCATAAAGGTGCTGTCATCGGCTCCGAATCCATTCCCAACGACTTCGCTACCGTCAAAACTTGGGATGCCAAAAATGTCTTGTGATCGTGCTACGGGTTCGCCTGTGTATTGCACGGTTACCGCATCGCTTGTCACGGTTGAGGCGCTGGAAGCACTTAAGCGATTGTCCATGTGTGGGTCAAGCACAATCAGATCGCCGGGTTGGATGTTGTTGCGTATTTCCCAGCCGCTAATTGGCGTGATTCTTATGTCCCAGCGTTGGGGTCGGCTAAACTCGATTCGCAAGTAGTTATAAACCGCGACGCCGGTTGTTGACCTCACGCCAAAGAGCTGGTCGATGTTTGTCCATTGGTTGTCTGTCCCTGCCACTCTGTAGGCAACGCGGAAGAATGAGTATCTGGTCTCAAATGTTGAGTAGTTACCGCTAATAAAGTTAATAAGGTTGGCGTTTTGTGCCTGTTGATTAACGTCGTTATTGCAAGCATCATCATCAATTGTTTGATATCCTCTGCCGTCTTTAAAGCTGCATAGTCCTGAAATATTAATTTGTGACTGGCTGCGTAATCCAATTTCAACAATCCTTCCTTGTCGTTCTGTTGAAACGTTTGCTTCTGCTGCACTGAGTACATGGGCCGCTTCTGTTGCCGTGACACCTCCAGAGCTTTGCAGGTCTGATCCAGAGTAAAAATCGCAGATGCCAGGGCGGATAATTTCAAATTTTGCGGTTACATCCGTTCCATTACCAACAGGATCGTTGTCTGCATCGGAAACAAATGGTTCTGCTGTTCGGCTGATGCAGATTCCAAATGCACTGCCGATCCGGTACAACTCGCCGTAATTAACCTGTTCATCGATAGAGCGTTGACGAGATGAGACGGATTGGCCTACGTCAGTGCAGCTTATTTCACCATTCAAATTGGTAAACGTGCGTAAAGCATCCGTAGTTGAATAAATGTTCAACTCGACTACATCGCCGACCGCTAAGTTTTGGCTACCAGTAACTGGGTTGTCATTAAGTACGGTCAAACCTGTACGGCCAGGAAATACATAGTTTTGTTTTTTACGGGCAGATACTTGTTGGCCGTCTCCTTTGCAATTCAACTCTCCATCTGATCTTGTTTGTGCGATAACAGCGGGGCGAAAGGTTGGGTTAATTCTGAACGGCAGGTTGTTACCAATGAAGCCATAAAGGCCAAATTTGGTTTGGTTGCTTGGCTTGCTGGTGTAACAGAAATTTTTTGTCCATGTGTCGCCTGCACCACGGACCTCAAAAACATCACCATTTTCGTTGTCAAGGTTTCCATTCCCATCTCGTGAGTTCTGGGCATTACCTACGTCTTCGCTGGGCTCAACACCTGCGATGTAATCACTGCTAACAAGTCTTCCACCGTCTTGGCTGTAATACAAACAGATGCGCCCTGCGTCCCGGCGTGCCAGGTCGTATCCGCTAATAATGTTGTTGCCGATAGCAAATTGTGTGGGATCAATACCCTCGACGTTTGCCTCGCCTACTAGAAAGACGGCTCGGAGCAGTTGACCGCCGCCGATGCTGTAAATCTGGCTCCATAGCAGGTTGGTGTTAACTCTCAGGCCACCGTATGAAGTGCCGCTTATTATTTGTCTGTTGGCATACGCGATTGGGATTGTGGAGCCTAGTTCGACAACGTTTTGGACTGAATCAAAACCAGCTTTAGGCGTGTAACGTGCGCCGTTTACTAATGTCTGGCCTTGAATTTCTTTTACGTCAGGTTGACCTGCGGCTTGCTGTTTTGGCTTTGGCGATAATAACGATGCCGCATAAGTCAACGCAATACCGATGACCAACTGAATCAGTATTGATACAGGATCAAAGAATGCTGTTGGTTCGCCCGGCCTTAGCTTTGAATGAAGAATTGCTTGACGACAAAACCAACGATATTGTGTTTCGTCCATGCCCGTTAAGGTCATGATCTGCTTGTCTTGAGGCAGCAAGACAACATGTTGGCCATTGTTTGGTGTCAGCATCAGCTCAGATTTATGTTTCCGGTGGATGGCAAACTTCCCACCAAATCCTGTGTTAATACTCTACGTGGAGCGTTCTGGCTTACGGCGTCCAACGGGTTGCCAAGCCTGACTGATAAGCGGCTGGTGTCGTGCTCAAATCCTGTAATTGCATAAATTTCTTCGCTATAAGTTCCGGTCTCTTCCAATGTGTCTGGGTTGAGCCAAACAGTACGAATTTCAGCTAACCAACGCTCATCAGCCGCTTGCTTGAAGACGACTAGATCAAGCTCGTTTACCGCAAATACCAAGCTGGCGGATACGTTCCCTGCTTCTAGATCAAGCGTTCCACCGCTAAATCCAAAACCTGCGTACATGTAGCCGGTGCCGTTATAACTGCGCGTTTCGCCTACGTGAAAGTTTTGGAACTGGTAACCGGTTGAAGCTTGCTCGCCAGTCGTCAGTTTTATGTAAGTCCCGATGGCCAGCATTATTTCAATCCCACCATTGCACGCCTAGACGGCTTATTTTTCATATCTGAAAACACCTGTGCTCTTGCTTGCTTAGCACTTGTGGCTGATGCAACTCGGACCTGTTCAAGGGTTGCATATTCGACGTTGTTGATTACTTGTGTTTCAATAACCATGCTGCCAGCTCCGCCAACAGTTGTCTGACTTTCACGCTCCATCACACGTTCACGGATATAGCTGTTTGTTGTTGAAATTGAGTTTGCATTTTCATTAAAGGCATTAGTCGATTCACTGCTGCTTCCACCCATTGCGTTTCGTGCTGCATCAAAGTGGTCAACAACGCTTTCCTGCGGGTGGAGGATTGCTGGGAAACCGCCTTGCCCATCGACGCCGCCTGAGCGCGGGCCGTCTCCGGTGTAACCACCACCGGCAAAGGAGAATATACCGGCAGCTGC
>Ga0181398_1000308_pt1 | contig 14778 bp, 12 predicted proteins | sample 21SPOviralmetaG_FD_130127 | JGI IMG/M metagenome (GOLD analysis project Ga0181398, IMG submission 130127) | Marine viral communities from the oligotrophic San Pedro Time Series (SPOT) site, San Pedro Channel, CA, USA - 21 SPOT_SRF_2011-04-29 | ecosystem: Environmental > Aquatic > Marine > Strait...
CGGTTGCCTTATCACCATCAGCATGCATTCCGCACATGCCAAAAGTGGATCTTAAAGATATATGGTGAAGCACCTGTTACATTGTCTGCTTCAATAACAACCTTTTCAGTGTTTTGAATTGTAATATTGTCCTGATTAGGATCAGCAGGTAAAGTATATGTGAACTGACGAGTACTGGTAATACCAGCAACCTTATAACTTCCTTCGTAGAGTGCAGATCCACCAACACCGGTAATACGGAATGAATCTTGTACGTTCAGGTTATGATCAACATCAGTTGTAACTGTTGCCTCTCTTGGTGAACCAGAGGTGTCCGCTTTCAGTTCAACAATACTAAAGTCATTTGCAGTCAGGTCACCAACAATCTTAAACTCTGGACTGTTGGGTTGGAAGTCATCAGCAGATGGGAATTCATTGATATTTCTGTTTCCAGTATTTGTACCATATGCATTCATCAATTTGAAGTAATACATCTGAAGGTCAGTGTATTCTTGCGTTGAATTAGTTACAGGTTTCTTATTGAGACCATCTGCATACTCAAAGCAGGTCAGTTTATGGTGAGAGAATCCAGGATTTCTCTTTGTACCATAGTCATTGTTGAAGAAAACTTCACGATCACCATCAAAAATACTAAACTGCCAGAAATAACAACCACCAGTGATACGGAAGATTGCAGATCTATCAACAGTTGTATCTTCTGGATCAGGAACATACAATGGTTTGATCTTGGTCTTTCTTAAGTCAAGACCAACGATAGATGTACCCTTAGGTACAATAATACCACCATCAACAGAGTTTAATTTGTGGAGAACATTTCCAGCATTTTCTATATCAAAGACTGTTCCACTATTCAGAGTAAGATCAGTGCTAGAAGTTACATCAACATCATTTTGATTCCGATATTTTGCAACACCACCAGTCAGACCTACTTGTAGTCCTCGTCTATTATCAACTAAGTGAGTGCCGGGATATAATAAAACAGTAGTTCTATCAAATCGGTCGTTATCCTGACCAACTTGATAGGCAAATCTTGCCGCTTCAATCAGTGCCCTTTGTAGAGTCTTAAACGGTCTAGTTAAAGAGTTACCTTTATTATCAAAACTATCCGTAGCGTCCAGATCTGATGGATTTACGTAAAGAATATTACCATCGGTATTAATCAGAAAATTTTCTAATCTTGAAAGAGGCATTTTATCAGCGCACTAATTTTTCTTCTGCTTTATTTATCACAGACAGAACTGTCTCTAATCGATAGGTAGTAATTCAGGGTTCTCTAATTCTAAATCAAAAATAAGTGGATGACATTCTTCCATTACCAGATAGTTTGACCAATTAAACAAGTCATCTAAATTATATCGAGTGTTTCCATTTGCCCATTCTATAATCTCTGGGTCAAAATAAAAACTATCGTCTACATCATCAAATGTATATGGAATACCATTTATAAAATACATCAATACTAATTGCTTTTTCTTAAACCAGCAATACTTGATATCTAGATGATACCTCATTTGTGTATCCTCAACTTAAAAATATTTATTGACAAAAAAATTGGAGGGTAATCAATCCTCCAATAGAAATATCACTTTATTGAAGGGGGGCGCTGCTTCTACTTGCAGATCTATTGTACTCCCCCCGAGTGCGAGTGGGGGGACTTGAACCCCCACGAGCATAATGCTCAACAGATTTTAAGTCTGGTGCGTCTACCAATTCCGCCACACTCACAAAAAGGTCTGGGATGAATTTTTACCCAGAATTTTTTTTTGACCTTTTTTGAAATCAAAGATGAATTTTCCAATCAAAAATAGTAATTTGTTGTGTAGGGATTCTCACTCTACTTTCTTTTCGTTCTTTGACGTTTTCTACAAGTTCTATATCACCAGGACCACAGTTAGTGACTGGACGACTAAACATTCCTGGTGAAGGAATAGCAGGGGAACAAGCAATTAAAAATTCAATCATTTTTCAATTAACTCTCCAAATTTATCATAGGTTGGGGGGTGGAAAACACAATACTCATTGAATGTAATCTTCATTTCCTTTTCTGTTAGGTTGCAATTCTTTGCTGCCTTGGGTAAGTTCCACTTCGCCGCGAACAACATTTCCATAGATTGACGGGTTTCTGGTCTCATAGTCGTAGCATTCTAGGATTTCATTATAAAAAGATGGTGGGTATTGCATCAGTCGGTAAGAACTACTTCTCCACGCAACTCCATAAGTTTAATCTGTGCAAGAGTCTCAACGCATTCCCAATAGAGTTCTCCACTGATAAGAGACTCGTCGCAGTAGTGTTCTGCAATGTCTTCTTGTAGATGCTTGAGATCAACTAGGTCGTCTCGGTCGATTTCCATTGGTGGTTTGTTGAATACTTATATATTATAGCAGGTCTGGGGTGGGGAGTCAAGTGTCGAACTCAGAAAGGTCTTGAGCATCAAAAGTATTGGATCGAAACTTTGATTTATTTGCTCTGCTTCTTTCATACGCTGCACCCTGCAACATACCATATGCTTCTAGTTCTTCCTCATCTCTATACTGCCTCAATACTTGGGAAAGATCATTAAGACGATTGATTTCTGGAAGGTTAGCATTGACTGCTGCTACAAGTGCTGCTTCAGCGTTAGAAATATTCTGATCTAATGTAGCGCATCCACCAACACCATCAACTGCTCCTGTTGGTGAAATAGGAGTAACTGTAGCAGTGCCGGATCCTGATGTAAGAGTGCTACTCGTAGAGACAAGAGTCTGCCCCAACACAGCATACGATCGGACTCCACTAACAGTAGAAATTGGCCAACTAGTATTGCCTGTATAATAGAAAACATGTCCAGCACCAATAGCAGGTTCGTCCTCCTCTAATACTTTTCTCCATTGTGCAGGACCAGGAGGAGAACCATTATTATTAATCTCTGATATATGTCCTATTCCTAACTGATTTCCTACGATTCCAATCGTAACAGGATCAATAGGACTTTTCTCATAATCAAAATCACTATCAATATCTTTTGTATCTCTGATGATTACGAATGATTGTTCATCAAGTTCTTTCTGTGCTTCTTTATCCAATATTAACGTTGGTTCAGTGCTGTTTATCCCAACATGAATAATGCTGAGAGTAGCAGAAGATGTTGCAGTATTACTTAATTGAAATGCTGGTCGAGTAACTACTGCATTTGTAAAAGTTCCCGAGGTAGCATTGTAGAATGGAAGAGTAGCATTTGCTGTTCCTATTGCAATCACACTCGTGCCCTCAGGAAGGACATTAAACATTGAGACAGCAGATCCTACTGTAATAGAAAGTGTTGATCCAGCACCAACAGCAACAAAGAAATCCGAACCAATACCAATATTACCTTGAACTGTTGTGGTAATTCCAAGAACAGATTCAGTTCCAAAACCAGTTATTCTTGGTAGAGCACCTACACTAAAAATCGTTGGACTATCTAGATTATCAGTAACAATATCTCCTACTTCAATGCCTTCAATTCCATTAGCACTGGTCACAGCAATTGTAGATATACCACTACCAGATGCAAGATCTATATTACCTATTACTTCAGTGATTACATTTGAACCAAAATCTCTGTTCAGTGGTTTTCTATAATACTTTTGACCATAGAAATTTGTTTGCTGCCTAGTGTCATTCTTTACGCAGGTGTATACAGTATAATTAGAATTATCTCTAAAGTTTGTTCCAGATTCAGTGATTTCCCATTTAAGATCACTCCTACACCCAGCAGTAATTCTTGCATCATATGCTGTCTTGATTGGAGGAATAGTAACATTAATGTTGGCAATGAGATTTGGAATCTCTTTATCAATATTGGTAATCAGTTCATCAATTTCATCAATCTTGGAATCTTTCAATGCAAGCATTCTCAAAATACTTTCTCTGCTATCCTCACTCTGCTTGGCTTTAGACACTAAGTCTCTGATTATATCTGCTTTTCTGTTAGCCATTATTCATTCTCCTTACGATCGTAATCCCATCCAGCAACTGAGAAATTTTCTGATTTACCTGAATAATCAGCAGGACTTTCTCCATCATAAACGACATGAAGTTTTTCGTCATGGTTTCTAGGATCAATCCATCTTGCTACCCATACGTGATAGAAACATTCAAATGGTTTATCATCTGCTTCCTTTACAACTACCTTTTCTTTATCAATTTCAATGACATTTATGTGGTGGTGTCTATCACCAATGGGTTGTAGTTGAACTCTGATACTATCATAGTCTACCAGACCATCCCAGTATTCAGGTAACTCTATCACATTACTATCTGTAAGTCTACCCCTAATATAAATTCCTGCTTCTGGTCCCTCTGTGCATATATGTCTGATTCTTTTTCTTGGTTTAGTTTGATGAGGAATATCAAAAGACTTACAACCCTTCGGCACACCAAAACACCCACTAACATTTCCAAGAAATATCAATGACTTAGTAACTTCTGCGGTAACTACAGGAGATTTAACTCCACCATTTGCCATTACCAATCCATTAAAAACAGTAGGTCCATTACCAAGGTTTATAGCATTCTTTAGATCAATACCATTCTTAAGAGAGAATCCGAGTTTTAGATTACCACCAAACGCTGTCTTCAATCCAAACTGATTGATGACGCCAAAAACATTTAGAACACCAAAGTATTGAGCAATACCACTGACTTCCAAAGAGAATGGTAAAGTTACTCCGGGTATTGCTTGGGGGACTCCGATAGTCACACCTGCTCTTACTACACCAAACTGTAATGACTCCCCAAAGATACTAATACCTGGATTAGTAAGGACACCATTAGCGGCAAACTGTGATATTGTGAGTTTGGATGCATCATAAGCACCGATTTGGACTTTCGATGCAGCAAGTTTTGGAGCTTTCAACATGATAGATTATGCAATAAATGCCCCGAGACGTTTTTTAGCATTAGCAACAAAATTAATAAGAGTTCCAATACTAGTTGGGGTCTGGAACTCATCTTGACCACTAGAGAACATAGTAGAACCCGTCTGGGAATAGAGTTCAACTGTCCCACCATCGACGTGCATATCTGATGAGGCAGTCATAGTAACTTTAGTTCCTTTAGTAGTACACTCTGGGGCTTTCATAGTCACAGTTTTTTTAGAATTGATAAAGACATCGCCATCTGCATCTGTTGCCAAAATTTTTACATTAGCACCTTTCAAAATGAGATCACCATCAGGTGCTGATATTAATATATTTCCACTCTTTGCATCAAGAGTAATTGCAAATCCTCCCTCGTCTTCTTGATCTTTACCAGCAACCATCTCAATAGATTTATTCGCTACCATCTTAGCGTTTCCTTTCCTATAAAATTGAATACCCTGATTCTGATCAGTGGTAATACTCAACTCAGCAACTCCATGTCCTTGAGTAACATAATTTGATTCAATGTTAAATCCAGGACGCTTCATTGCAAAGTAATTCTCTTCAAGATCCTCTAATATTTCTTTCTTTAATTTTTTAAACTCTTCTTCTGTTAAGTTCATATACAATCAATAACACTGGTGATTCCTACAAGACCGGATCTGTTGGGAGTTGTATCTACATTTTCCAACTGCTTGTAAGTCAGGATGGGAATGAGATTTGCTCCAACTCCGTTTCTACTATTTATTACAATTTTTGGAATGAAATTATATTCTGCATCCATATTAACTGGTATATTAACATCAATAATAGAACCATTACCGGGTGTAGGTATAGGTGCAACAATGTATCCTGGATTTGGACCATCACGTATGATACCAGGTTGTGTTCCTTCTGGTGTTCCAGGATCAGGTGTTACTACGGGTAGAGCTATCAGTGGAGCATCAGGAACACCAAGATCAGGAGTATCATCTGTAATCTGTGGTAGTGGAATCAATATACTATCACCTATTGTATATCCAATACCTGGACTATCAACATAAATTGCAGTAATAATTCCAACCGGATTGGGTACAATTGGTGATACATTAGGACAGTATCCAAAACCAGATTTTATAACTACAATCTGACTAATCTTTCCACCCGTAATTAGAACTTTGAGTTCTGAATTGCGTCCATTATTAGTATTATCAATTATAGATGCCGAGGTGTTTGAATTGTATCCAGATCCTCTACTTGTAATCTGTGTAGCAATTATTTTTCCAAACTCGTTAACAATAGGTATTGCAGTAGCACCACTACCTGCACCAGTTATCTCAATCTCTGGTGTGATACACTTATCAAATACAAATCCAAGTGGCATACCGATAAGATCTCTTTGTCTTGTTGGATTATTAACCTTCTGAGTACAAGAATTAAAGATACTACTGTCCCCAAACAATGATATAGTAGAGATTGCACTTTCAATTGAACCCAGTCCTTTATTGAGTGCTCCTGCTGAATCCCCTCCAGTCAATCTATCAGTTGCACTCAATATAGATCCAAGTTTCATTCCATTATAATCCGTTTCTTCAAATTGATCAGATCCAAAGAAGTTACCAATATCAGTTTCTGCTTCACCTGCTATTCTCGTGAGGTCAGATGACACACCCTTAAGTAGATTAATATTATTAACTTGTCTTTCCCAATTATCTGCTGATGAATCAATAGAACCACTCAATGTTGATACCCACTTAGAAGGGGTAGTACACTTTCTACCATCACAACCAATGAAACTCAGGATTTGAGACGCAAGGTTGGATGCCTTTCCAAGGAATTCTGAAATAGTTCCAATACCACCAACTAACCAATCGAGTCCTCCTAAGATTGGTTCCATGACGTTTTCAAGTAGTTCAAATACCTTGGCAAACATACCAGAAACAAATTGCTCGGCAGCACAGACTGGACCATTGACTACATTCTCAATCAACTGGGAGAACATATTTTTTAAGAAACCGCCTAGGTCGCCAAGAAGTTTTTCAAAGAGACAGAAGATAATATCAAGAATCTTTTGATATGCTAATCTAGCTGCCTCGTCTCCAAGGAACTCAAGTGGATTCACAAGATTTAATATACCTAGGAATTTTGAGAAGATAAAACTTAACTTTCCAATAATTCCATCTCTAACATTATTCAATATACCTTTAATAAGTCCCTTAACCTGCCTCACAATTCTTCTGAGTTCAACATCCATATCGATGATCTTATTAGCAATAGGATCAACGAACTTACCCATCGCACTTTCTAAAGTATTTGTAAATGCGATGAAGTCTGTAAGTATTTGACTGATCTGCCCTATCGCATCATCCTCACAGTTACTTGGATTTATCCGAACAGATGTTGTCTTCTTTTCAACCTCATCAGCAGATCTACTACCCTCCGTCTTTCGTCCAAATTGGACACCCTCTGTCTTCCCTTTACCAGGATCACCAGAAGAAGTAGTAAGTGCCGCATTTATCTCTGCTGCATTGTCACGTGTAAAACTAGGGTCATTTGGATTAGATACTAAACCTTTACCTTTCTGTGTTTCGGAAGAATTTTGGGTTTTTACATTATCTGCTTTTAATTTTAATCCCTTTGTAGATTTATCTTCGTTATCCCCAGTACTATTCCTAAAACCAGATGATTTATTATTCTCAAACTCTGGTTCACTGATGCTGTTAGCAGTGTTTTCCTGTCTACCAATCAGACCCATAATGACTGGTTGCTGTGCCTCTTCTCCATCAAGAAAGAATCCAATACAGGTTTCACCACCAACCAAAGTCAGGGTGTCCCCCATACCACCTTGACCACCACCGGTCATGGGGTCCATCATAACTTGTGCCCAAGGCAAATCTTCTTCTGGTAATGAATCATTAAATGGATGATATCCAACGATTCTAACCTTGACTCTCTGAGCAAAATTACCCGTCGCAGCCATTACAAGATTGTCTTCTTTCCACACCTTTTTATTGGCAACTCTACCGAACCACCAGATGAAACCATCTTTACCAACAAAGTCAGTTTTTATTAGGGTCTGATCAAACATTAGTCTTCATATACCAAACATTCTGGTTCTGATGGGTTAGCATCACAAAACAATTCAAGATAGGTAGGATCATGATGATCGCCTGCTTCAATTTCTTTTTTATGATGCTCTGCATAATCTTCCAATTCGTGCAACTCACCCTCAATGTGGCGACGTTGGTTGGGTGAGATCATAGGATTGTCAAGGATTTCTTTGTCCTTTTCAATATGTTTTTCGATGCTTTCCATTTAATTTACTCCGTTTAATTTAGTCCGTAAGAATCTCTTATTAATTTAAGACTTGTTGTGTTTTGGATTGAGGAAAAGTGCTGCCTCAGTTCTCTAATTAGATAACGTCCGCTGATTTCTTTATCTGGTTCTGTTGATTTACCTGAATTCATTTCTGAAAATTCACAGTGGATGATATCTCCGACTTTCAAGTTTACGTTACATGGTATAAGAATATTTAGTGACTGTGTGAACAGTAAGTTATATCTGGCAGCAGACTTTGCTCTGTCTGCAGGACCTCTACCAGAGGTTTCTTTTCCACCCCCACTAGACATTATACCATTATCTGTTGCTCTGACAATAACTCTGCTAGGATACTCTGATAGGTCAGGGGGAATTGGCAATCCATCTTGCTTACCTAATTTCTTGGTTCCAATCTCCTCTTTAATATCATAATTATAAACCGTTATTTGATTATCGTCAATATTATACAGGTATGTTTGATTCATAAACATACCAAATCTTAATGATGCTCTTATATCAATGTTTCTATCGAACGTATAGTCTATAATCTTTGAACTATTATTCAGTTGAGAAGATTTAATAACCTTACCCGTGTAATTATACTTGAATATATTCTCTTCCGTTGAACTTCCAATCAGTTCAGTCAGTTTATCAATGCTCTTAAAATTAAATCCCTCTTTGTTCTCATAGAAAAAGAATCCCATTGTCCCTCGTGCTTTTTCTTGGGTAGATGCATTAGGATCTGGGTCAGACTCTCCTCCCCTAGTTGATAATGATTTTGGACATAACCATTCTAACACTTTAAATGGTTTCCTCATAGAACCTATCCACTTATAAGCATTTGCAGATTCTTCTATGTTCTCATCTAAAAATTTTGTAGTCCTTAGATCGTTCATAAGAACATCTTTTACAGATTCACTTATCTTTCCAGTATATTTTCTAAAACATCTGCTTATTTCATTATTCATGTACTCTTGTGTCGTGATGTGCAGAGTAAATTTTTCTGCCATCTTGGTCCCCTCTTGTCCAGAGACCTTATAGATACGAAGAGAATCCTGCTCACCAAGAAATTCAAAGTCGCCAGACCCTGTTTCAATAGATACTTCTACTTTTTCTCCGCCACGTATAGGGAGACCACTCACAATACTATACTTGTTAGCACAATAGACACTCATGTGAATTGCTGGACTCAATAAATCCTCAAAGTAATCTATCGATAGAATTGAGTTAGTAATGTCAATTTTTTTACCTTCCAAAGATACGATGGTAAATTGCCTAGGTCTATATGTTTGTATTAATTCTGACATTTAATTATGATAGTGCGTGTGCCTGTAGCAGTTTGACTGCACCCAAGGTATCTTGGTGACCACCAAGAACTATAACCGGTGGTGCTGGTGCCATTGGAGCAATTGCTATCGGACCATCTCCTCCACCACCATTCATCATCTGGACAGAAGGTTGCCCCTGCATCATAATAATTGAATTATTTAGTAGTGCCTCTGCCTCCGGTGAAAGCATTTCAACTGAGTAATCTTTCTTAGAAAAATCTATACTATCCATATAAGTATCTTGTCCGAAGGAACCCTGGAGAAGATTATCAGTAGGAACTTCAGGTACTTTTTTACTCACACTTCCATCTGGATTAATAACTAAACTATCCATTAGTTCTTTGTCTGCCATATATCCAAAGATTTTAAATGACTCAATCACACCACTGATTGCTGACTTTGCAGATTCTGGCAGCATGTCAGTGAGTTTCTCAATAAAAGACTTGGGTTTCTCTTCTTCAATCTGTCCAGCAGCATTTAGTTTTTCTGCGCCCGATTCCACTCCACCAACACGAGATTGTTCTGAATTTGGATCGAGTCTACCAATTACCAAAGAAGAAACATATGGTTCTGGATCAATATCAGACCCACCTCCACCTCCAGCAGGTCTCACCTCAAAGTGTAAGTGTTGACCGCCACCACCAAAAGTTCTACCAGTGTTTCCAATTTCACCGATAATCTCTCCATTATATGGTTGTCCTGGTTTCAGATCTGATTTTCTTGCTAGATGGGCAAAAAGGAAATCCAGATTACCAATTTTAATAATAACTGTGTTGCCATAACCAGTGAGGTATGCTACCAAACTAACTGTTCCACTTTTTCTGTATGCAACATAATATCCAGTTTGACTACCAGTGCCGATGTCTACACCGCCATGACCACCACCCCTACCTCTGGTTCTAACTGGACCAGTAGGAACACCATAAGTCTCCGTCATTGCTTTCTGGGATATCACATCTACGAGTGGACCATTTCCAGAACCAGTCGTAGAGACTCGACCACTTAATGGTTGACCATCGGGTGATGCCTCAATCTGCTGTTCCTCTTTATCAAATAACGTTTCCATGATACTTTCTTCACCCTTTGGATCAGGAGCAGATTTTTTACCAACGGCAGTAGGATTACCAAAGATTGAATCATACACCCAAGAACCAAATGCATCACCACCTGCTCCCCCAAGGAATGCACCAATTGGAGCAGTTATCCAACTTGCAAATCCGCCACCCAAGAAAGCACCAACACCACCACCTATCCACGCTCCGAGACCAGCACCGATTGCTTTGAATAATGCTTTCTTTGGGTTTTCTTTGAATACAAAAACATTCAGAGCAAAATCAATCAGAGCACCAATAAATGGAATCCTTATGATATATTTCCGTAGGAAATTTCCTATTGCTGAACGACCTGCCTTAGTTCCAAATAATTTTGATATGAATCCTTTCAGATTTTTACCAGAGAACATCTTCTTGAGTTTGCTCTGAAGTTTGAAGAGTTTCTTCTGGGCAGCACTTCCTTTCCCACCAAAGTTAGTTCCTGTTTCTAACCCTGCATTAAATTTTGCACGGGCACTAGGTCTTGAAGGTTGAGTAATGCCTTTAGGTGTCTGCCCTGGTTTTGCTGCTCTATTAAGGTTATTTCTATACTGTTGCCCACCACCACGTACTTGATTACCTGCTGCGTTTGATCTGGGAGTTGATGATGCTGGTCCTGATGATACTTTCGGTGTCTTGGGTGTTACTCCAGGTTTTGTACCACCACCAAATAATTTCCTACCTGCTCTACCAAGCAATCCTGCACCACCACCAAGAGCAGCAGCACCAAGACCAAATAGTTTAAGACCACCACCAAGAGCAAGACCACCAGCAGTTATAAGACCACCACCGATAGCAGAAATAGCGCCGGTAGCAATACCACCGAGAGCACCAGCACCAATACCTAAAAGAGGACCAACAAGAGGAAGTGCGCCTAGGATACCGAGCAATCCAAACTTATTAACTCTTCCCTTTGATACTTCTTTATTTAATTTATCAAGTTCTTTCTTTTTAGGAAGACCAGATTTTTGTTTAGCAGTACCTTCTAACCATCTTCTAAACTTTTCAAGCTCTTCCTTACGATCCAGATCAATTTTATCTACTGCCCTAAGTCTTGGACTAGGTTTAAATTTTTCTACTTTCGGTTTCTGTTGAAAAAGTTTTACTTTAGTCATCAAGCGGCTCCAAGTTGTGCCCCAAAGATATCATATTGATCAGGATTTCCAGATGGGTAGAAACTATAATCAGGACCTACGGTTCCTGGACCATTTCCTGTCATCAGAGGTTGTGGTCTACGTGGTGGTGGTGCTTGTGCTACTTGTTGTCCTGGAACAGAAATGAAGGACACATTTGGTCCTTTTTTAGGAGGTTTTAATTTATCTACTTTTTTAAAGTATGCATCCCATTCTGCTTGTGGTGCTCCCTCTTTTGGAATTTCATTCGTAGGAATAGTATATTGCTGTTGTTGTGTAGTAGATTGTAAACCAAAACTATTAACACGATCATACCAATCTCTAGATCTTTGGATTGGAATACTTTCATTGTAAACAAAATATTGATCCTTCATCAATTGTCTTACTCTATCCTTATCTCCACCACTCAGATTTTTTTTCTTCAATAGTTCTAGAAGTTCCGTATGTCCTCTAGATTTAATCTCTTTAACCATCGCAGCAGCATTTGCTCGGATACCTTCATCTCCACTTCCAGCAAGTCCTGCCTCTGACGGATCAATTCCCCTCGCCTTTAACTCATCAAACAATACCTTTTCACGACCACCTTGTAAACTAAGACCACCATATGCTTTGACACCACCATCATCATGAGTTCCTAGTATGGTGTTTATATTAAGACTATTCTCTCTTGCAATTTCAGAAGTAGCAAGTTTAGCACCCTCATCAGAGAGTCCCTGATTCTTGAACTCAGTTACTAGGGTTTGTGCAACTTGTTTCTGAGTCGTAGAACCACCAGAAGCACCACTTTCTTTAGTAGAACTACTGCTACTTGGTTTCATTCCTGGAAAGAAAGTACTAAGACCTGCTCCAGATCCTAAGTTTCTATTTGGACCAAAGAGTGATCCTACTCCTAGGGTTTCGGTTATTGCATTTGCTGTATCTGTAAGACCAAGACCGTCAAGTAGATTATTAAATAGATCACCCATAACACCTGTGGTATTCTCCAATCCACCCTTGAGCATATTACCCACGTCACCCATCACAGTGTCTAGAGTTTTACCTGCTAGAGGATTGAGTCCTGCAGGAAATTGATCAGTATAAGCAGGTATATCTTTGAGCTGTCCTAGGGGTATTTTGTAAAATGATATTCCAGTTTTATCTGCAAGGAACTGGACTGAATCATTATAAGCTTTAAGCAGACCCTTGAACTTATTATTATACAGATCTCTAACAAAATTATAGATGGATATAATCTTCTGCTCTATTCCATCTAGAAAACCTTTAATGCTTTCAAATATAGCATCTGCCCCTTTCTTAAAACTCTCAAATACTTCTTTTATCTTGGGACCAAATATTGCTGCAACACCGGCTACAACTGCTGCAACCAGTCCAACCATACCTAGTGTTCCAAGGAGACCACCGCCTCCTGCTCTACCTGCTCCAAGTCCTGATAATTGTTTTACAATATTTCTAACTGTTGCACCTAAACTTTTTGCAGCAATAAATGTTTCTACTAAAATTTCTTTAAGTGCATTAACTGCACCACGCACTGCCTTTACAGTTCTTTTATTACCAAAGAAGTTTGTGAAGTCAGCACTAGTTGCTTTACCAAAACGACTCTTCGTTTTTTTATCAGGTTCAATTTTACTTTCTTTTAGAGGAGAAGGCGCAACCATTCCTCGCCTACGTGCAAAAACTGCATTAGCGTTTCCAGGTCGGAGGAATCTTCTTGCTTTTGCTCCAGAACTTAACATTTAAATGCCTTGTTGTTGAATTCTTGAATTCTCTTCTTCAACATATTGATTTAACATCGCAAGGTATATATCTCTCTCCCATGGCATCATATTTTCAATCTCTGTTAAAGAGTATTTATGATGCTGCATGAGAGAAAAATTGACCTTGTAATATGATTCAAGATCAATATGTGCCATAATTAACCGAAAAAACTTTGTAACCCTTCTAACACGATTTCATTTTCGACCTTTGTGTTTGGATTAGTAACCTTAATAGTATGTGAGAGTTTTGGCATAGTGGTAAAGAACTTTTCAATCTCTTTGAATTGAGAAGAGTTCAAACCATCCATCCATGTCATCAGTTCTTTTTTTGTAACATCAGAGGTAGACCATGCGTCATCAGCATTGAAAATTACATCAATACAAGAACCAATAATTTCAAATGATTTATCTAAATCTTCATTACCTTCATCAAAACTAAAGTTACTAGAAACGAACTGTTCCAATGATGGGTATTTCATACGAAGAGTTAGACTACCATCCAAATCAATGTCTGGTGTATGTTCCTTATCTTTAACAACTTGAATCTCATCAATATAAACTTTGACTGGGACTGTTGTCTCACCATCATCGGGACAGGTGATGATCAGATCAACTGCTTCACCTACAGACTTACCTCTGATATTCAAGAATAGATATTCGATATCAAAAGTAGGAAGGTTCTCGACCTTGACACCTCTGGTCTGAATGCAATCTTTCAGTGTATTTTTAACTGCAGTTGCAATCTGTTTTTCGTCTTCGCTTTCTAAAGCAAGAATGAGAATCTTTTCTTCTCTAACTAGGAAAGGACGATACTTAATTTTCTTTCCTGTTGATGGTAATTCCAACTCATAAGTCGGGGTAGAAATCTTTGGTAAAGGCATAATGATAGATTACGATAAAATTATTTAGTGAGGTATTTTGATCCTATCTAGGGATCTGTTTTGATACAGTATACCTAGCATAGTTAAAGTTAACAGTGACCTGAGTTATTGAACTTCCATCATATGAGAATGGTATAGCAGAGATGTTCATTGGGAATGCATCAATAAAATCATATACTAAGATAGGTTGCTCTTGAAGTTTCTTTTCGAGTTGGTCTGGTTCGATTACCTCATTTGGATTCCTCCAAAACCCTCTTTCAAATTTGACGATAGAAACCTTGGTCTTATACTGATTAGGATATCTCATCCTAAAGAAACTATTACTCTCATCAAATCCTGCTTGCCCCTCTTCATCACCATCATATGTTGTGCTACCTCTGCTGAGTGGGTCAATCCAGTTCAACCATTCCTCA
>Ga0181398_1000312_pt1 | contig 14644 bp, 16 predicted proteins | sample 21SPOviralmetaG_FD_130127 | JGI IMG/M metagenome (GOLD analysis project Ga0181398, IMG submission 130127) | Marine viral communities from the oligotrophic San Pedro Time Series (SPOT) site, San Pedro Channel, CA, USA - 21 SPOT_SRF_2011-04-29 | ecosystem: Environmental > Aquatic > Marine > Strait...
GTTTCAAGGTCGTTTTTTTCATCATTTTTACAAAAAACCTAATGATTCTTCAAATCTTACTCGTGATATCAAGGGGTATTTTCAATCTCATCTGGATTAGCGAACATCATATCCATGATAATCACATTAGAAACGTTCCAATTAGAAATATTTTGATTAAAGCATTTCGCTTGATAAAACATAAAATCCATATTGATCACATTAGAAAAATTCCATTCTCCAATATGTTGATTGAAACTTTTAGCACCAAAGAACATACCTTTCATATCAGTAACATTAGAAACATCCCACACAGAAATATCTTGATTGAAACTTGTAGCATAATGAAACATAGCACACATAGTATTAACTTTAGAAGTATTCCATCCATCAAGAAGCTGATTGAAATTACTAGCATTATAAAACATAATACTCGTATCAATCACATTAGAAACATTCCATCCTCCAATAGGTTGATTGAAACTTTTAGCACACCAAAACATACCTTTCATATCAGTAACATTAGAAGTATTCCATTTACCAATAGTTTGATTAAAATTATAAGCCTTACAGAACACACCTTGCATAACAGTCACATTAGAAGTATCCCATTCTCCAATCGGTTGATTGAATTTTTCAGCACACCAGAACATACCTTTCATATCAGTAACATTAGAAGTATTCCACTCTCCAATAGGTTGATTAAAATTATAAGCACATGCGAACATACCATGCATATTAGTCACATTAGAAACGTTCCAATTAGAAATATCTTGATTAAAGCATCTTGCTTTATAAAACATAAAATCCATCTTGATCACATTAGAAGTATTCCATCCTCCAATAGGTTGATTAAAATAGTTGCAATATTCGAATAAATATGACATATCAGTGACTTCTGAAGTGTTCCAATCTCCAATTGGCCCATATTTCTTGATAATAGCGTTCCTTCTTGTCTCACCACCTTCAAGGTAGTCTTTGACAGCAACACGAATACTTTCGTTGTTTAATGGTAAGTATTCAATATAAGGAAAGATCTCGTAAAGCGCCACTAAATCGGGCACATAACTCATTTTTCTTCAAGTAAATTTGTTGTGAAATAATATGAGGTTTCGAGGTCATTTTTTCATCATTTTTGTAAAAAAAACGAATGGCTATTTTAAATTTCATTTTCATATAAAAGTAAGACTGCAGTAATAACTAAACTAAACTAAACTAAACTAAACTAAACTAAACTAAACTAAACTAAACTAAACTAAACTAAACTAAACTAAACTAAACTAAAAATGAAGATTCGCAACATAATATTACAATTCATTCTATTCTTACATGCAAATGCTTTTTGGAAGTTCAAGAGACTTCGTAAATCTAGAAATACCGTGAAAATTGGGAAAAACTTCACAAGTTCAAACGGTTACTGTGCTATTCTACTTTCACCGGATGAGCAAATTGATCTCTATATAAAATTGTCTGGCATAGGAAATGGACGAATTGCAGAAAAATTTGCAGAAGAATTGATCAAGTATGTTTTGAACAGTTCAAAACGACTAAATGTATTCGTCGATATGAGAGATTCAATTTCAGCAAACCAAATGGCCATTCAGAATTCCATTGCATTCGGCAGATATTACTATGATTTTTTTGGCAAGATCGCAATTGTTGTTTCTAATGCGTATCTGCTCAAGTATGTTAGAATTTTTGATTTTGCGACAAATGAACGATTTCATATAAAGACGTTTGCGGATGAAAATCAAGCAAAATCATGGCTCAAAAGTAAATGTATATAAAATCTTTATTCATTTAACTTCTTCTGCTTGTGGGTAAATTCGTAACAATTTGATACGTGCTTCCTCCTTTCAAAATAATTGTTCTTACAATCCAAATCACTATCAATACGATCAATGGAATAGAGATGTCCGTAAAAAATCCTATGATTGTGAGTACAGGAATTAGAAACATATAAATACGATCGGTAAACATGCGGTCCTTAGGACATCTCATAAACATCATTTCACAAAACAAAAAAGTAAAATAAGTATCCGATATAGAATGTATCCAAACGATGAAGGTAACAAGAAGGATTCCAAACGAAGGCATCTTATATATATTATTACAAATATATAAAAATCTACTGCTATCGGTAAAGAAACCAAAAAAAACATAAACTCACATGACTCAGAGACATGGCTCAAAAGTAAATAACACACCAAGAGAGTGACTTTATAAGAGTAGAATATGTTTGAAAAAATAGCCGATTCTTTTTAAATTTAAAAGTATGTTCATCATAATCCATAAAAATATGAATGCAATTAAAGGAACGGAGGTTTCAGCTGTAAATCCAATGATTGTAAGTATAGGCAGTAGAAATACATAAATTATTGACGAATAGCGGTATATATTAAATTTTATGTCGGAGGGACATTTGTTATTATTTATTTTACATGCCGATGCGAAACCAACAGAAAGCGAAATAGCAAACATCCAAACGATGAAGGTAACAAGAAGGATTCCAAACGAAGGCATCCTATATATTATACACATATATAAAAATCTACTGCTGTCGGTAGAGAAACCAAAAAAAACATAAACTCACATGACTCTATCCCTTGCGAGACACACTTGAGAACAAGTGCGATTCCAATGATGATTTTAGAAACCATCATCAAAATTCAAGTCATAACTACGATCAGACTATCCGAAGACAATCTTCACTCAACACATCTACACATTATAAGCAACAAGTTGCTTACAACACATAAATGTACCTTTTAGTTATTGTGATTTTAAGTAAAAGCCATATATTGATACACTTTGAAATGTATGTCATATGTCACTGATTAGAATTCAACATCATAATCTGTTTCACTATAAATACAGTAATTCCTGTAATATCAAAGCAAGTGAGAGCACAACGTTTTGTGCCTCATGCTTGATTTCATAAACAGTCAACGACTGTAACGAAACACAATTTACATGGATTCATCAGAATTCAACGACAAGTACATCTTATATGCACCAATCTATGTCTTTTTTGTTCTAATTTGTCTAAATACGGTTTAAGGGGTCAAAATTAACCATTTTTTCTGTTTTTTCTTAAAAAATGACAAAAAAAACACCTTGAAATGGTATTTTCCATGAAAAATCAACAAATTACACGTGTTTTTGAGTTGAAATCATGAAATTTGCATCTAATCTACTCACTCAAATGATTTTGAATACGGATGTTAGCACCTTATATTGGCCCGTGAAACATGAATTTCATCTTCAAGAGACGAAGCAATTGTATTCCGATATCTTCTTAAAGGAAGATTACACAAATGATTATCTCGAGATTCGCGATGATGCTCTTAAAGATCTGAAGCACTACATCGAATTTGTGTAAGAATTATTGAATTATTTAAAAAACTGTGTGTTTAGACACACTTTTTTAAAAGGAAATTAAGATAATCGAGTGAATACAGCGCTTACGATGCCTCTTACGCAGGAGAATAACTTAAAAAATCACCCTTGTGGCGAATAAACTTTCGTTTTCATTGAGAACTTTCTCTGATCTAAATATCCCAAGATTCGGGAATATTATCGTTGACAATTTTCTCTTCTTCGAATGCAACATCGTCGTCCTCATCCTCTACGGTGCACAACACCTTACAATCAGAAGCTTTAACGACATTTTTCTTTTTTTTCTCTTGAGCTTTCTTGCGTAAATAAATCAAATCTTCCGCATTTCCAAAACCGATATCTGAATCATCACATCGAAATCCACATAGAATCGTTTGAAACAACAGGCAGATACCATAAATCTGGAATTTATCGAGATCTGAAATCGGCAATCCAAGATCAGAAATAGCTTTCAAACTAAATTCAATTGATTTCTTAGTCACATTTACGTCTTTTGAAAACAGATCGAAATCCGCATTCAGAATCGATAGCAACTTGTTGGTTTCGAAATTACGATTGTATAGCTTGGAAATAATCAAAGACCTCTTTTGAGAAGATCTTGAAATATTAAGCTCGAATACTGCACGATCTATCATTTTATTGATGAATTCACGCTTCATTTCATTGGACTTTCTATTTTTCCATGTGATTATGTTGGAAACTTTATTTTTCCCACAGTAATACTTGAGAGATGCGTTATAAACATCTGAAATAGACATATTTTACTTTCCTCTCCTTATAAATGGACTTATGCTTTCAAGTCTACTTTGCTTTCATTTTTTACTTTTATATTGAAAATGAAAAATCAAAAATGGTACATCAAAGATCTTGAATAGAATTTGGATTGAATTTGGATTGAAATTGGATTGGAGGTAATATCTCAAGATGAATACGAAAAACATTATAAAATTCTATTCAAAAAGCAAAACTTTCACGGAGTTATCCAATTTCTATTTACAATCGTTTGAATTGGATAAAAATAGTTTCATATCAGGAGAACACGCATTCCATTATTTCAAATACAAGTTGATGAGTGTGCATTCTACTGATACACGCCGTCAAAATGAATTGGAAATGTACTCTCGTAAATTCGTAGGGTTAGATCCATACTTCAAATCTCCTCTGGATGCAAAAAAAGCTGGAGGTAAGAATGGAAAAGCATTGAATGATATTGAAATAATTGAATGGAATACAGTCAGTTCTAATGTCCAACATAATATTTGCAAAGCGAGAGTTGCATCATCCAAGGATTTGTCTTCAATCTTAACACACACAAGCAATCAATACTTATTACATCAAGAAAATCGTGGAAAATCACCGATTTGGGGTGGAAGAATCGACAAAATTACGGGTGAACTGATTGGCAAAAATAAATTGGGTAAGATTTGGATGAAAGTCCGAGATGAGCTGTGATTTTACACTCATATGTAATTAAGTTCATTTTTACAGTCCCTTTTGTCTTTTTGCTTTTTTTGTTCTCTCTCATTTTCAGAAAGTGATAGGAATATACACGGAATTTCTCGCCTTAACATCATTCGGTGTGTTGTCTACGTTTATTTGCCGTCCATGAAAATTACTACAATGTTCATTGATTTCGTGAGGACAATCAAATATATTTACATTTCCGACAAGCTTAATTTCTTCCTTTTTAATCCCTTTACGATCATTGACTGTAATTATATCTTCGTTAAGAGATACAAATACATCATGCTCGTAAATAACACTCGCAAAAGCGATTCGCAACCAGGTCTGATCAGATCCACGTCGGACCATACCTTCCTTAGAAATCTTAGGGTCAATATATTCTCTAAAGTGCGGAATTGCATAATTTTTTTGTTGAAGTTGTTCCAGATCTAAACTAACACCGGCTCCCATCAAACCATGATGACATCCTTGATCCAATATAGAATGAAGCGTTTTACCAGATTTGATGAAATTTTGAACCATCCGATATTCTCTTTCTGAAGCGCGAGAATCCGCATCTCTTGTGAGGTAATACTTGATATTATCTTCGAATATGGGCTGAAAACGGTGATACATCATCTCGTTCGATTCAGTTTTCGTTGATTTTTGCTCAACAAAAACAAGTTCGCAATTGAGTCCTTGTAAGATCGAACAAACCTTGTGATCTTTGAGTTTAGAACATACATAAACCCGTATGTCCCAATCGATGAAATAGATCTTGTAAGATACAACTGATTCAATAATTCCGTGCAAGTATTTGTTCAATGAACCATATAAACAGAAACTTACTAGATTTTTATCCATTTATAATTTATATTTATAAATAATTTGATGCTTTTTTTATACAGTCTCAAAAAACTCCCTGTGTCTCAAGTCAAAGACATAGTCTCTATAGACACACTAAATACACAAAAAGGAGTCCCAACCGAGAATATCGTTACACGTCTATATCAGAGCCCTATTGTAACAAATTCACAATTCCAGAAAGACAACGAAAATGTAAAGGCAATCATAGTAAAGCCTAAGAATATCGAATCTAATTTTGAGAACTTCGTGAAAATAAACTTTCATAATCTAGGCTACATAAAAACTACACTAAAGCTTGAAAATGTTTACGACATATTTGACAACACGAAGATCCAACAATTGAAACGATCTTTCGACACGGATATTGATATGAAATTAGAAGAGAGATTTAAGGAATTTAATGGAAACATTCCATATAAACATATTGCAATCGATGAGGAAGAATTGCAAAATACTCTAAAAAACTTGAATTCGATTCGTTTTAAAGAACCCAAAGTTTCAACATTCAAAACCAACATAGAAACAGAAACAAATGCAACACTTGAGACAGGGGATACAATCAGATTCACACTAGTCGAATTGAACTATGGGTTTGGTGATTTTTTGCAGCGATACGACCGAATTTTGCAGAAGTTTCTTCAATATTCTTCGTCTAATTTTGAATTAGTAAAAACGTGCAACTCTTATTCTAACATGGTTCACGGATCTTCCGTTTTGAATCTGAAGAATTTCCCAGCTTTTGATCACATACCCTATATTGAAACCAACAAAAACACACGAATCTCATTGTCAAATTTCATGGAACTTCTCGTCTATGATAGAGACTTTTTCATCAATTGGAATAAGAATTATATTCTTGAGATCGACTTGTCGTCCACACCAGGATTAGGGAGATCTAAAAACCCCAATTATAACTATCTGACTAATGAGTTTAAGAACACAATTTTGCGTAAACCATCGAAACCTGATTATAAGGTTCCAGAATATTTGAAAAATATTGAAACCAAAGAAAACAGAGTAATATTTCATTTCCGTAGAAACGACTACGTTGATATGATCTTATCTAATTCGCGTTCCGCTAGAACAATAAATACGCTTCCTCATCTTTTCACAAATTTCGTTAAGAAAGTGAGAAACTACGAATGTAAAGAATACGATGTTGTAATCATTTCCGATCATTACGACAAACCTATGCGTGATGATCAATCGAAGTACAGACGCATATTATTCGATTACAATTATGTCAATATTGGCGACGTGATGGATACTGGTGAAGGAATTTCAATAAAGATTGTAGATAAAATCATAGGGAAATCGGAACAAGAAGAAATGAAATTTATTGAAGAAATTTTAAAATGTAAGTATCTAATAGGGAATCAAAGTTGCTTACCAAACCTTTTGGCAGAGACATTAAAATCGTCAATTAAAAATATTTCGCGAGATATCGTAGCTAATATCAGAAATTCAAACGATCTTGATAAATTACTAGAAAATCTTCACAAAAATGAAAAATGATATCGAAACTGGCTTAAAATTATAATTATAAGGAAAGCGACAGATTCTCTAGTGCAGTATTATGAATGAAAAATATTCATTTAGCAACCCACCCCCACTTTTCTTTAAAGCTCTTGGTAAAAATTCAGTATCATGTGAACGACTTCGGAAAGAAGCCTCAAAGCAAAAGATAAAAGGGCGTTCTAAAATGAAACGTTGTGAGCTACTTAAGGCTCTTAAGAGTGTATTCATTGAACAGCAAATTGAACAAGACAATATTCGCATTAATATTTTCAAAAACCTAGTCGAAGGAGAAAAAAGCCACATATCGTATATTATTAAGATTATGGAGTTTGTTCCGTCAGTGTCTGGTTTCCGTGCTTTGGCAACCACGTCTCGTGGTGCGTTTCAGTTAGCATATAGTCGTTATAATATTAAAGAATATGTTAAATCTCTTCGATTGACCGAAGAAACTATTCGCGATAATATTTTCAAAAAACTAGTCGAAGGAGAAAAAAGCCATGTATCGTTTATTATTACAGAGATTATGGAGTTTGTTCCGTCAGCTTCTGGTTTCCGTGCTTTGGCGACCACGTCTCGCGGTGCGTTTCAATTAGCATATAATCGTTTTAATATCAAAGATAAAGAATATCTTAAACATCTGCGATTGACTGAAGAAGTATATCTTATGTATCGGCAAATTTCGGAAGTTTTTATTAGTGATATTGATCGCCGTGGCGGTAGGAAGAAGGCAATGATGTACTATCATAAACCGACTAAAATTATTGATCAAATACAAGATGATTATTGGTTGGGTGATGAAAGTAATCATGGTTATTATGATTATTATGAACATACAACACTCATATCAAACTCATACTATGAAAAACATAATCTTATAAGAAATGCAAAATATGGAGATATTTTGTGGTATATGGATAGACTTGAGTTTGTTATTCCCCAAATTGAGGGAAAAGTAGTATATGGTAAAACAACAACATCTGAAATGACGATGGAAATCTACAATCTTGTAAAGAAACAAGGAATTTGTTATAAAGATGCTTATAATGAATTTAAAGAAAGACTCGATGAATGGGGATGGAATCAAAATAATGAAGAGGGTCTAGACTTTTTCCCGAGGTATTTACTCGAGTAACATAACCTGGGTCTCTAATTTTTTTTTGTTTACAGAGAAAAAATGGTTGATTCTGACCCCTTGAAATCATAATAGATACACACACAGATCGCACACATCTTGAATAATGATGGATAAGCTTGAGAAAGAGATGAAAAAGAACAACGGTATTGCAATGCCTATGTTTGGTGCTCTCAAGTATGGTGTTCTCAAGAACGCATCGGCTTCAGCAGATAATGTAAAAGCGGACTACGGTGAGATCTACAAGACAACTTTTAATAAAAACCCCCGTGAATTGAAGAAACGGATGAGGTCGATTGAGTCTTGAGAAGTTCTAACGAATTTCGGGGGGTGAAAACCCTTTTTTTTAGATTTGAATTACATCTAGATTCATATGGTGTTACGGGGTTACCAAAAAAGATTTGTTGTGGATCGACAAAAAAAAACTCCACTCATCAGTGAAGAGAATACGTCTTTTTTTTATCTTTTGGTTCCTACCATAAGACATTGCGAAAATCAAAGTTCGCAGCACTGCTCTCATTATGGGGATAGTTTCCGATTTCGATGATAGGTTCATTCATTAGCTGTTTGATATCATTGGAAAGGAGACTTCCACACTTTTTCTCGAGATTGTTAAACTCGGCTTCATTCGAAGGCGTCCACACGTCAGAAGAGCTCATATTGTTTTTGCTTTCCTGTAAATTATGCAGTGTGTGTGTGTTCGTAATGCTGTATAATACTTTCAAGGGGTCAGAACGAACCATTTTTTCGATTTTGGGTGAATTTTCTTATGTTTACAAGAAAAACATAGAAGTATATACCAAGACTTATAAAAAAACTTCACCCATCAGTGAAGAAAATGCGTCTTTTTTTTGCGAACTCATCCGCTCTAAACATGAATGAACTTTCGCTTCTTTTGCTTGATAGAAGGCGATTCATGCTTTTTCGCAGCCTCTTTTCGCTTACGTTCACGCTTAACCGCACGGAGGCGTCGAGCGTTAACTGGATATTTCAGCACAGCATCAACTTCCTCCGGCGACTTGTCGCTTAGGGCAGCAATGGCATCAATGACAGGCATGCTTTTAACCTCATGAATTAACTTCATTTTTTTAGTGTCAGGCTTAGAATTAATGACCTTAGAAATGACGTCACTTTTGCTTGCGTTCTTGATAACATCTTTATCGAGAACTTGATAAATGCGAAACTTACACATGCTATCATTCCTAGAATCAGGAATAATCTCAAAATAGTGATTCTTCTCCTCCATCTTTATCAAGTTGTTCTTTTCCAAGTCTTTCTTTTCGAAATCCTCTGTTTTTGGCAGAGGTGTAGACTTAACATTATATAGTTTCAAGGGGTAAAAACGAACCATTTTTTCGATTTTGGGGAGAATTTTTTCATGTTTGGACAAAAAAAAGTAAAAAACCTTTTTATTCCTTTTTGTGGTCCGAAGACTCGTCTTTTGGTTTTTATTTGGTTTTTATTTTTTGAACCTCCTTGTTGAGGTTAAAGTCAATCTTGCTTCCATAAGTTAGACATACCGGATTCCATTAAAGTAATTACCAGTCATCTTTACAGGAGTGTACCTGGATTCCGGGGAATCGCCACGAATCATGTCTTCTACAGCATGAAAAGTATAGCTGTTGGAAATAAGACCCTTAAGCTTAATCCACGGCTCAATATTCACCTCGACATCCTCTCCGGCACAATCAATCGCAATCGGCAAACTACCGATTTCATCAATCATACGATCCTGAAAAGACAGGGTCGTCTTTGGAAGCTTGAAAATCTTAAAATCAGAAGTCCCATCCTTATGGTACTTAACGTGAGTGTAGTACTTAATGACAGACATTTTTAAAGTTGTTTGATTTTTGAACTTGTTTGACTTTTTGTTTTTAACTTAAACTTATATATATTTTCAAGGTCAAAAACGAACCATTTTTTCGATTTTGGGGAGAATTTTCTTATGTTTACAAGAAAAACATAGAAGTATATACCAAGACTTATAAAAAAACTTCACCCATCAGTGAAGAAAATGCGTTTTTTTTACGGACTTATCCGAATTTAGATGAGTCTAAATCCCCAATCCGTTCAGAAATTGTTCCAAACAGTTTCCAACATAGTAGGCGAAATACTTAGCATCATATTCAGCAGCTTTATAACAAATACGTGTCAAGATGACTACTCTAAGTTTCTCTTCCATAATAGATATAACCGCCTATGTATTGAACTTTCGTTTCACTCAACAAGGGGTCAGAATGAACCATTTTTCCGGTTTTGGGAGTTTTCTCTTAGCTTTCCTCATCGGTTGATGAATCTTCAGATCCAATTTCAATAAGCATTGAATTTTGAAAGTTAATGAAATCGTAAACATCTGTCTCGACATATGATCCGTTTCTGAAAATAACAATATACATGTTACCATACACAAATTCTGGATAAAAGTTGTTCATATTAGCTGTCGAACATTTAGAATCGGTTTGGGAATAAATTTCATATACAACTCCTTTAACGATATGCTTATTAACGAATACGACATCTTCATCCAGCTGTTCCCTTATTTGCTGATGAATGTTATTATTATTCAAGGTTATTTCTGGAAAATGCAACGTTCCACATGTCTTCACACAAGCAATCTTCATCTTCATGTTCGATTCTATATGACTAGTATAGTATGCTATTTTTATATTTATATAATATATAGACAATGAGTGATACAGGTGAAAAAATAAGAACTACGATTTTGTTATTTGTCGTATGGTGTGTTCTATATCTCATTCTTTTAGGGATGATTATTAGTCATTGTGGTTCCGATTGTAATAAAACAAGACGATATACATATGTTTTAATATTATATTTAATAACTACAGTTATTATTCCATATTATATACTTGTAAATATGTGGGGGTTGACGAAAGTTTTTGTTGTGCTTATGGTTTTTAATTTATTTGGTATTATATCTAGATTCCAACAGAACGCCGCCCAGGCCAGAAGAATATCTGAGTTCCGAGCCAGAGCCAAAGCCTGAAACCGAGCCCGCAAATTCTCTTATGTGAATAGACGTTGAATTGGTTTGGTTAGATTTGGTTGGATTTGGTTTGGGTTTCGTCTATTCTACTTCAACTTGATAGATATACCCATCGATAATATTTCTTGAGTTAGGAGTTTCAGTGAAAATGGTATGGAAATCTTCTTTATCTTTGAATCTTGGGATTCTGTAAACGAATTTACAATGTTTTTCTTGTCATTTTTAACACAAATGAACCCGTCTTCGTTGACGTGAACATCAAATTTATCAGATAGTTCATTGAATTTCTCCTTTTGAAAACTTGCAACACCATGAGAAATCATTACATCACGCTCCATTTCTCCAGTTCGTAGTCCACCGGCTTTACTTCGACCGTCAAGCGGCTGGCGTGTAAGCTGCGTCACTGGACCTACAGAACGAGCATGGACCTTGTCTTCCACACAATGTTTTAAGCGCATGTAGAAGCAGGAACCAATGAAACATCTTGATTTTCGACCTTCTTCACCCGAATAGATAATAGATTCCCCAAATTTGTCCATACCTTTTTCATCAAGTCTATTTATCACATCATTCACATCAATATTTGCGAAAGGAGTGCCATCGCCAAATCTCATTTGATCGAGACATTCATGACCAATCAGTGTTTCGAGTAATTGTGCGAAAGTCATACGAGACGGAAGCGCATGCGGATTTATGATAATATCCGGTTTTATACCTTCTTGAGTGTACGGCATGTCACTTTCAGGGAAAATACAACCAATAGTGCCTTTCTGTGCGGAATTCGACGCAAATTTATCGCCTATAATAGGGACTCGATCGCTACGAATTTTGACTTTCGCAAATTTGAAACCATCCGCATTTTCCCCAATAAGCACATCATCAACAAAACCAGATTCATTGTCCTTGATATAGGAAGACTTATCAACATAATCCTTATCAAATAACTGGACCGTCTTTACTTTCTTCAGATTTTGAACGGGAGCAACTTTACCGAAAATAGCATCTCCGGAATTAACGAATTTACCCTTGATAGGAATACCGTTCTCACCCAAAGCATCATAAGAGCAGTATCGCAAATTCAAGGTATTGTTTTGTAAAGGTTTGCAAAACTTTTCACTATTTCCAGTAGTTTGATTCGATTTTTCCTCTACATAGTAAGTTCTGTAGAAACTACTTTGAAATAGTCCACGCTCGATTGAACTTTTGTTGAAGATAAGTGAATCTTCCTGATTGAATCCTTTATCAGCACAAATTGCAATAATGACATTGCTTCCATTAGGATTATCGTGAGTTTTCGTGTAGAGACTCATATCAGTTCTTATTAGATTCTTCTGAGGATACCACAATACATTTGACACATTATCGAAACGTTTATTGAAGTTCGTGTTATACACACAAAGCCCTTGTTTTGACATAGCAGCAGCATAGGTTACTCTAGGAGCTGGATTTCGATTAGAGAAGACAAGGTTACCCGTGACTACTCCCAACGTAAACCAGTTGTTGATTTCAACATGCGTATAATTCTCTAAATCACATTCAAATTTTGTGGAAATCATGCAATTCTTGATTTCATTTACGTCAATATATTCAATCAATTCAGTTTTCAATGCAATATCTGCGTAATTTTTGCAGTCTTTCAATTTCTTGAGGTTTTCGCTTAGATTTGCTGTTCTTACTAGAGGTCGCGTCAAACGACCACGCGATGTATAAATATTGAGAGTCTTGAATACGAAATCGACGTGAAGAGATGTGTGAATATGAATCAATCCTTTCAATCGTTTCTCCTTGAGAAAGTTAGACAGACCAACAAGATCACATATATTTCTAACATATTGACCATTGAGGAATACAATAGAATCACAATCTGTGGTATTATCCTCGAGAGTTCTTTCTTCAAAATCTGAAATAGATTTCAAGACAATATCATCAGATGTTTTCTCAGTAATTATAGAACTAAATGCCAAATTTTTCACGATTCCGGTTGAAGCACCTTCGGGTGTTTCTAGTGGACAAATATAACCGTAATTCGTTAGGTGTAATTTGCGTGGCTTGGTCATTTTCGTTGTTTTATCTATTGGAGTTTGAATTCGACGAAGGTGGGAAATAGTGCCTAGATAACTGAGTCTTTGTAAAACCTGTGCAACACCAACTTTCACAGTGCTATTTTTAGTACCCCAATTTCCCGTTGCAAGTGAATATCGCAAACTATTCTCGATTATCGAGCTCTTGAAAAATTTGTAGACATTTTTCTTGTTAATGATATTGTGAAAGTTTGATGTTAACTTCCAACTTCCGGAGTTCGTTTCACGGTTTATATTTACGTTCGAATCCTTAATCATTCTAGTGAAAGATTGACGAAACAGATTAGCTAACATTATTCCGGGTGAATCAATAGATTTATTCGAAAAGGCATCTCTATCGTCTTCTTCGATCAAACCATTAGAAAACAGAGCTAATTTCCTAAGCATTACTCCGATAATTTTAAGTTTGCCCATTACGTCCGATTGATGAGGAAGACAATCTACACTCAGTGAGTATTCCACACATTTTACTTTTTGATCGTAATTGTTTTCACTGTTTCTTTTGAATGGGATATTTACAAATTTGGTCATGAATTCAATTGCAGATACATGATTGTATTCACTGTAATTTGTAATTGAAGATTCCATAAACTTAGAATACATGAATCCAAGTTGACTATTAGGATCAACTCCATTCAAAACATAATCCATTACCTCCTTATCATTTGAAATTCCAAGAGACTTGAGAAGGATTACGAGTGGTATTTCTTTCTTCAATCCCGAATAATTGACATGAATGTCATGGCCGAATATATCGGTCTTTTTACAACGTTTCAAGACGAATGATTTTGATGGCAGTAGCTTCTTGTTATTTGAACTTTTGATCTCTACGCATTTATCGTATTTTGATGTGCTCAAATTGAAGGCAAATGGACAGTTTTCCTTTTGTCTTTCTTGGGAAATGATAACCTTTTCAGAACCGTTTATTATGAAATATCCACCTTCTTCTGAATTAGTTTTGTTACAATATTTAGAACCAACCATAATCGGTAATTTACCGATAAGTATGTGCTTTAAAGTTGTATTCTCGGTTTCTGTATCAATCAATTCTTTACCTGAATATTGAGTCGTTTTGATATTAATATCAACATGAAGATCGGAAGAATAATTGTGGTTGTTCAATTTTGCTGTTTCAGGCATCAGCACTCTTAAAACTCCATTGGAATTATAATGAGCTGGTGAATGGAAAGTCACATTCGAAAATGATATTTCAATCAA
>Ga0181398_1000316_pt1 | contig 14630 bp, 20 predicted proteins | sample 21SPOviralmetaG_FD_130127 | JGI IMG/M metagenome (GOLD analysis project Ga0181398, IMG submission 130127) | Marine viral communities from the oligotrophic San Pedro Time Series (SPOT) site, San Pedro Channel, CA, USA - 21 SPOT_SRF_2011-04-29 | ecosystem: Environmental > Aquatic > Marine > Strait...
CGGCGCTGGAGCAAAATGACCCCTGCTCAACGTAAGGCAAACGTTGAAACATTCCGAACAGCTGCTAAAGGAAAGCCTAAAGGTAGTGCTCCTAAACCAGCAGCAACTAAGCCCGCTAAAAAGCCTCCTGTTGCAAAAACTCAGGCTGCCACTAAGCCTGCTAAGAAGGAAGAAACGCCTCCTGTTGTTAAAACGACACCCGCTACAACAACGAGATCTGGGCAAGGACCTCGCGCTGGCGTGCGTGCCCGTGCTAATCGCAAGGTTACTGAAGCACCAGCTAAACCTAGGAGACGGGTGACAGCTGCAGAGCGCCAGAGACAGCGTAGAAGCTCTACTACTGCACAAAGTCGTCGTACGGCTGCACGCGAACGTGGTTTAGCTAACAACCGTCGTGCGGCGGAACGAGCTGCACGGGAAAGAGCTAGTAAAAACTCAGTCTTTAGAAGTAGCTATCGACGTGCCGATGATGCACGTAAGAAGAAATGAAACCTAAACCTAACAAGCCTAAGAAGATGAATATCTTCACCCAGGTTCAGCAAACTAGGCAAAAGCAGAACGCTGCTTATACAAAACTTCTGAAGAGAAAGTAATGAGCCTTTACGCCAACATTAACAAGCGGAGGAAGGCTGGTACTTCACGCTCAAAGAAGAAGTCCACGATCTCTCCTGCTTCCTATAGGAATATGCAGGGTGGGTTCAAGAAGTCTCCAAAGAAGAAGAAGAAGTAATGCTACCGCCGATTAACTATCGGCTGAATGACTTCAAGATGATCGCGGGGTGGATTGACAAGCTCAAGCTGCCCCCGATTATTCGATGGTTTATTAAATCTTGGTTGTTCGGCTTAGAGACGTATTACATCGACCACAAGGTGCGTAAAACTGTCGATGATGCCATCGCACCTGTAGCACCTCCTGAGCCCCTTATAGAGCCTCCTACATATCACTCAGAGCCTTCTGAAGTTGAAGGGCTGCCGATCCTCGAATACAAATATGGATTTACAAGAACTAGAGACCAAGATGAAGGAAGACTTCAGAGTCTTTCTGACACTGGTGTGGAGAGAACTAGATCTCCCAAAGCCCACAAGGGCACAACTAGCAATAGCTGAATACTTGCAATATGGACCCAAACGATTACAGATTAGTGCATTTCGAGGTGTTGGTAAGTCTTGGATTAGTGCTGCATTTGTGCTTTGGATTTTATTTAATGATCCAGATCGCAAGGTCATGGTCATCTCAGCCTCCAAGGAACGAGCCGATAACTTCTCAATCTTCTGTCAGAAACTTATCCTAGATATTGAGTGGTTAGGACATCTAGGACCTAAAGACAGCGACCAACGTTGGAGTCGTATCTCTTTTGATGTTGGCCCCGCTAAACCTCATCAAGCCCCGTCCGTCAAGAGCGTTGGAATCCAAGGTCAGATGACCGGGAGCCGCGCAGATCTGATGATCTTTGATGACGTTGAAGTACCTTCCAACTCAGCTACAGACATGCAACGGGAAAAGTTGCTTCAGCTAGTTACCGAATCAGAATCTATTTTAACACCTCAAGATGATAGCCGAATACTCTTTCTCGGGACACCGCAGTCGACATTCACAGTCTATAGAAAGTTGGCCGAGCGTTCGTACAGGCCATTTGTCTGGCCAGCTAGATACCCGAAAGATCTCGGAAAGTATGAAGGATTACTCGCACCACAGTTGGTCGAGGATATTGAGAGAGGACAGGATCCCGGCACACCTACAGATACGAGGTTTAGTGACCTGGACTTGATGGAAAGGGAGGCGGCTATGGGCCGCTCGAACTTCATGCTGCAGTTCATGCTGGATACCAGCTTGTCTGACTCTGAGAAGTTTCCACTTAAGTTCCAAGATCTAATCGTTACCCCTTTAGGTAATGAATGTGCTGAGGCTTATGCATGGTCTGCTGATCCTCGATATATGCATAAAGAGTTAAACCCCGTAGGACTGCCCGGAGACCGCTTCTACGGGCCAATGTTTATTGATGAGGGAATCGTACCCTTCGCAGAAACAATCGTCTCTGTAGACCCTTCTGGACGTGGTACAGATGAAACAACTGCTGTGGTTATCTCACAAGCTAATGGTTACCTCTTTGTTAGGGATATGCTTGCTTTCCGTGATGGGTACTCTGATAGCACCCTCAGTAGTATTGTACGGCTTGGCAAAAGATATAGGGCAACTCGTCTTCTCATCGAAAGTAACTTCGGAGACGGAATGATTTGCGAACTATTTAAACGCCATACATCACAAATGGGTGCTGGTATGGATATTGAAGAAGTTCGTGCCTCTTCCCGTAAAGAAGAGCGGATCATTGAAACCCTTGAACCTGTCATGAACCAGCACAAGCTGATCATTGACCCCAAGGTCTGGGAGTACGACTACACCTCCAACCCTGACGCTGCTCCTGAAAAACGACTGGAGTACATGCTCGGATATCAGATGTCTCGTATGTGTCGTGACAGAGGTGCTGTCAAACACGATGACCGCGTCGATGCACTAGCCCAAGGCGTCCAATACTTCGTTGATGCTGTCGCTCAGAGCGCCTTCAAAGCACAAGCAATGAGGAAACACGAAGAGTGGAAAGCAATGACACAAGCCTTTGAAGATCACCCCCACTTAGCCACAGATGCATTGGTCCTTGGCCAGTCCTTTAAACACCTGAAGAACACTGGTAGTACTAAGGTTTGGGGTTGGTAAGGTTTTGGTGTCGCCCGTTTACAAGAGAAGTGGTGCTCTCTTGTGTGGATTTGCGGTGATTGGCCTCCGATTGACAGGGGGCCTTTCCTTCTACCACCACATACATACCGTACAAATTGACTGGACTGTGAGTTAACAACACAGTGCTTGAGAGGCTTTCTAGGCGGCCTCTAAGTAACACAAATGCACTAGGCCTAGGCGTAGATTTGAGAGCGACAGCGATCACATCACAGCCTCAAGACGAAGTCATTCGGATTGGGAGATTTATCTCACAACATCCGACCTGAGTCTTCTATACAGTAATACCACTACTATGCGCATAGTAAACCTAGTCTCTATTACACCAAAAGCAGAAGAGCTTATTGCTTATTGTGCTAGGGTTTCTAACCCCTCTAATCAGTTAAATACTGAGAGTGAGAGACTACTTAAATACCTAATTAAACATAAGCACTGGAGCCCCTTTGAGATGGCTCATATGGTGCTAGAGATTAATACTACTAGAGCTATTGCTGCTCAGATACTTAGACATCGTAGCTTCTCCTTTCAGGAGTTTAGTCAACGTTATGCCGATGTATCTATGATGGCTTTTGCTACTCCACCTGAACTTCGTCGACAAGACACTAAGAACAGGCAGAACAGTATTAATGATTTAGATCCTGATCTTACCCGTCTAAGACAACAACAGATAGAGAGGCTTTATATGAACTCTGAAACTCTCTATAACCAACTTCTGGAGGATGGAGTTGCGAAAGAATGCGCTAGAGAGATTCTCCCTCTAGGTACTCCTTCAAGGCTCTATATGTCTGGGACTATTAGATCCTGGTTGCATTACATCGATCTGAGATCCGCTAATGGGACTCAGAAAGAACATCGTGATGTTGCTTTGGCTTGTGCGGAAGTTCTTCGTAAACAACTACCTAACATTTACTCAGCCTGTTTTGACATTCCCAACCCCTGAGCACCGTGAGAGGCTCCTAGCTGCTCTCAGGGCAGCTCGTAAAGCTAAGAACCCCTATCTGGTTAAGAGTATTAATGCAGCCCTTGAGGGGCGTGATTACAACCCAATCTCAGACCTACCGAGTATTCACCCCGAAATGGATGAATTCTGGCGTTGAAAAAAAGGAAAGCCATCCCATCTCCGCCACCTCGCTCTTCGAGCTCCGGTGTCCTCGATGGGGAACACACAAGTCCCACAACGAGCTGATTTAGCCATCCCATACTTTGCTGGGACTTTGATAATTACTCCGCAGACTTTGCAGGGGATTTCCATGGTTTGTACCTCCTCGAGTATTTAATCATAAATTTCTGAAGGGATACCTACTAGCGCAAAGCTGGCGCTTCCCCCGCATACCCCCCGGCTGTTGAGAATCAGGCCCCCCTATTGAGAATTGAGGGGTGGTGGGGTAGGTCCAGTATCGACCAGGGAGGCCAGGCCCCAGTCATAGCAGGGGGTCTCATTAGTTTGAGTATCTAACGCACACCCAACATGCGCAGGCAGGCAGGTGGGCGCACGCGAGGCATCAGCCCGGCTTGATTTCCTGCTCCTCTCCCCATCTGTTTCAACTCACAATCACAAACATGAGGCCACCATGCTGAACGACAAGGAAAAGCTGTATCACGCCCACATCACCAGATCGCTGGCTGAGATGTACCACCACATGGAATCCATGCTGAAGGCCATCCCCGACGACATTGATGAGAAGGACCTAACAGAAGATCAGCTCGAAGTGATCAGCCGAGTTGAAGCAATCGAACAGGAGTGGATCATCGACGAGACCACACGGGCCGAGATCTCCCTGTTGGATTGGATCGAAGACGATAAGTAAAAGTACTCTGCAGGTGCAGTGATTTTAGATACATAGTTGTGTTTATGTATCGACTGGTACAAGACAACGATTTTCGGCAAACCTAATTTCGTTTGGTCAAGTGAAATCTCCCTTTGTACTCAGTCCACACGGCCGACTCAACGACCCACTTCGACACGTTCAACTTGGCGTGGGCTTATAGCCAGCAACTAGGCCAACCATTCACCATCACGTTCGACCCATCAAATCGGAATCAATTGTAAAGATGGTTTGCACTCAGCCAAATGATGTGGTTAATATAGGGACATCGGAGAGGCAACGAAGGCCTCAGCCCTTCACTCTCTCGATCCTCTAAGCATTTCCACTCAGCACCATGCGTAAGATTGAAATCCAACTCCAAACAGCCATCACCAACGGCCGCGAGTTCAGATCAGCCAACACCACGGTCGACAACACCGACCACGGTCAGATCGTCCGCCTTCACGGCAACAAGATCGCCCAGATCGACAACGGCTGGCTCACAATCACTTCAGCAGGCTGGGAGACCACCACCACCAAGTCTCGCCTCAATGCTGTTTTAGATGTGCTGGTCCCTGGGGCTCGCATCTTTGCCAAGGCTCACACTTGGTTTATCAGCTACAACGGCAAGACCGCCGAGTTCAGTGGCGTTGATGGAATCTCATTCCCTTTCAATGTCGTCTGACCAATCGCTTGCACTTAGCCAACCGATGCTCTAATATTCAGGGCATCGGACACCCCCTCCAAACCATGACCACCACCCACACCTTCGACGAACTCAACTCCGCTCTCCTGTCCTGCACGCCCTGCAACCTGACCAAGGAGCGCGATGAGGACGGCGAGCTGGCCTACGCATTACGCGATGGCTGCGGCGATGTAATGGGTGACCTCTTCGATGACCTCTACGACGTGCAGGACTACATCACAGAGAACGATGAAGTCCTTGACTACCTGACCAACGTCTGATCATTCCCACCTAGCCAAACACCACCGCACTCACCACCATGCATTGGCAATCTGAACAAGAGCTCGAACTACTAGCGGAATTCAGAGGCACTCGCCGCCACCGTGAAGAACTCAGAGCCGACTTGATTGACTTCACGACGATCTTCTGGGAAACGACTTCAAAAGAACAGCGCACCTGGGCGCAGCACATGATCAAGTCAATTGAAGAGGAGCTCTACCGCCTCGATGATTGATCCCACCTAGCCAACAACTCGCCATCATCACCGCCCCCGGCTAACGCTGGGGGTTTTTTTGTGATTAGTTGAGCCTTGCTAACACTGGGGTTTTTCGTGTCAACCCCTAGGCGCTGTAAAAAAGAACACAAAGCGACGTAAAAAGAAACAATCGATCATGTATCTATGTGACCTTGCACATAGCCAACCACTCGCAATACTTGATGCATCGACAGGCCACCGCAAGCCGACCGACCAAGAGCACCGGGAGCAACTGACCCGGCCACACGGCAACGGATAGCCGACCGTAAGCCGGATCGAGCTGACCTACCCATCGAGGAATAGATGGAGCCTGAGCCGATCACTAGACAGTGGATCGTGGATCGAATCCGAGCTCAGGCCTGGCCATCCTATGGCCCCACCACTTGCACTCAGCCTTATCAATGACCTGTTACCGCATCACATACCGAGACCGCCTTAACAACCTTCACTCACACCCGGTGATCAGCTCCTCAGTCACAGAGGCAGTCGCAGACCTAACACGCCTGGGTTACGACATCACGCGCATCGATCAAGCCTTCCCATCAATCACTTCACTATCATTTGCACTCAGCAATGCGTTACTCAACCGTTCCAGCAATTGACCTCGAGCAGCACATCGCCCGCAACCGCGAGTTGATCACTTCACTGCCGCCTGACAAGCCCTCGGTTCTCACGTGGAACCCAAAGACTCTCAAGCACGACTGCAACCGGCAAGCGCTTGATTTGTTCATCAAAACCTTTCTTGAGAACAACTAATGAGCCATCAATCCAAGCCTGAGTCCATCTACCGCCGCTATTGGAGATCCGCCAAGTGACCGAGCCCCTCCGGATTTACCAGACCACCTACGAAACCGTTGACGATCGCCGCATCGTCTTCTCAGTCTTTGCCCGCAGCTTGGCCCACGCAATCGAATCAGTAACAGAACTCTGCAACGACTGTGTTCGGGTTATTCATGTCTACCCGATGGGCGAATGGGACTAGATGCCGAGTCACCCATTTCCTTCAATCAATCCTCCTTTAACCATGAACATCCTCTCAATCATCCAGCGCAAAACCCTGAGAGCTCGCCGCAGGTATGCCGCTCTTCGTGCCCAATTCATCAAGGCCTTCGAGATCACCGGCTGATCTTCAGCTTGCACATAGCCAACCACAATGTTTTCAAGCCATCCATGACAGCAACCCAGCTCAGCACGACTGAATTCTGTGCCGCCCTCCCTTCTGACGTCCTGGTCACCGCTATCGATTCGATTGGTGAGCAGCTGATGGCTACAGGCTCCGAGGTTTACTACTTCGACAAGCTCTGCCTGGCCTTCGACACGATCGTGGCCGAGCTCACAGCCCGTGGCCTCTGGATCGGGGAGGACTCCTGATGGTTGACCCACGCCCGTGGGAGCCCTACGAGAACCGCTTCTACGACTTCAGCGACGACCAGTTGGCTGATGCCTACGTCCAATACATGGACGCCACAAATACCCATCACTTCTCCGAGATCTTCTGGGAGGCAAGCCGACGCGGGCTGTCCCTTGACGAGTTGGAGGGGATACACGCATCCAACAACTACGACCCGCCATGTTCAATCGATTCCTCCTTGCACTAGGCGCATTCACTATCACGACCGCGCCTGTTCAAGCCCTGCCCACTCAATCGTTTGAGCTTCTCGGAAACCTTACAGCCGCCGGTGGCCGCTACTACGTGGACTCTGCTGCCTGTAAGAAGTATCCGGTCTACGGGATAGCTCGCGGTGGGGTGGTTCACATCTGCGAAAAGTTCCACAACGGAAACGTCAAAGAACTGACGGACACTGTCCGCCACGAGGTTTGGCATGTAATCCAAGCCTGCAACCGTGGACCCCTTATGTATGACCTCGATCGCGAGGTTGGTGAAGCCGTTCGAGCGGGATGGGATCCCACGGACTACCCGCGAAACCAGTGGGAGATCGAAGCGGAAGCCCGAAACGCTGCTGCTAATTACTCGGAACACGAGATCGCTTCCATTTTCAAAGCCTATTGCCACTAAGCCAACATGCCAACACCAGCACAGATCGAGCGACAGATCCAGCTGGAGACCCAACAGATCCAAGACGGCATCACTCAGCTACGCGACAACACACGCAAAGCAGAGGACAACGCCTACGCATCATCAACGGCTTACGCCCAAAAGATGCTGAGAACGGCCATCCCTGCGGTAGCGCAAGAGATCAACAAGATCAGAATCAACCGCCTCATCCGAGGTAAGGCTGGCGCTGCTCTGGCGGATCTCGCGCACTACACAATGACAATCGACGATGAGACTTTGGCCCTCTTGGTGATCAAGGTGCTGTTCGATGTCTGCACATCCCCAAAGGATCGTGATGACCTCGCCAACAACGTCATCGATCGCGTTGGCATTGCCGTCGAACAGGAAGCTAAGTGGAGGTACTTCAACGAGAAGGATCCACTGCTCCTTAAATGGATCACACAAGGGCAGCACTCCGGCAAAGGTCTCCATTACAAGGACTACGACTGCACCCGCAGATTCAAGGAAAAGGGCATCAGCTGGGACCCTTGGCCGCGCCTCTCACGAGTCAAGATCGGGGCCGCCTTTACTGAGGCTGCCTGTACTGCGACGGGTTGGTGGCAACGCCAACTGAAGCGGACAGGTAAGCGCACTAATGCCTACATCCAGCCCACCCCGGAGATGCTCACCATCATCAACGGCTTGATGAGAAACGCGGAACTCTTCGCGCCCATCAACCTTCCGATGATCTGCGAGCCAAATGACTGGACTAATGAACAAGCCGGTGGTTACTACTGCAACCAAGCTCGTGTCGGTAACAAGCTGATACGAAGTTTTGGTGTCGCCCGTTTACAAGGAGAGACGCCTCTCCAGTTCCTAAATCACTTGCAACGGGTCGCCTATCAAGTCAATCCGTTCATTCTCGGTGTGGCAAATCGGTTGGAGCAGGATTCCTACGCTGTAAAGCTTGGGAAATTCCTTCCAGCCGACACACTCCCGCTTCCCGAGAAGCCGTACGACATCGCCACCAACAAGGAGGCGAGGTCAGCTTATCGGAAACAATGCGTTGAGGTTTACGACCACAACAGCACAAGCCTCAAGCGCTGCATTCGCACAAAGCTGACGCTGGCAACAGCTCGCCGCTTCGCGAAGGAAGAGCGCTACTACCTCCCCTGGAGCTACGACTACCGGGGCCGTGTCTACCCAATCCCTGCTTTCCTCACGCCTCAGGACACTTGCTTTGGTAAGAGCCTTGTGAGATTCGCGGACGGTGAGCCGTTGACTGAACGTGGCCTTTATTGGTTGCGCTTCCAACTGGCCACCACCTACGGGTTGGACAAAGCAACGATGGAGGAGCGCCAAGAGTGGGCCAAATCCCCCGAGGCTCTCGCCATCATCACGGCGATCGCTACCGACCCGATCGGAAACATCTCCGAATGGGAAGGATGCGACGAGCCGTTCCTGTTCTTGGCTGCTGCTGAGGAGTATTACTCCCTCGTGATCGCTAAGACCAGAACTCACACGCGCCTCGCTACGGCCGTAGACGCCACCTGCTCGGGCCTCCAGGTCCTGGCGGGTTTGAGCCACGACGGTTCGACAGCTGAGCTTGTGAATGTGTTCCCCGGTTCTAAACCGAGCGATGCCTACAAAGCAGTAGCCAATCGGGTCAACCCAAAGCTCCCTCAGGAATGGGCCATCCAACTCTCGAGATCCGACGTCAAAAAAGTCGTGATGACTGTTCCGTACAACTCACAGCCTCACTCCAATCGCCAGTCGATACGTGATGCGCTGAAGGATCGCGGCCTGGAAATCACACCAGACCAACTGACGATCATCGTCCGCCTCACACGCGAGGCCATGAATGAGATCGTTCCCGGTCCTATGGAGGTAATGAGTTGGTTGAACAAAGAGATCAGCAACGCGATCAAAAGCGGCAGGGATCACATTGAGTGGACCACGCCCTCTGGTTTCGCTGTTAAACAAGATCTCCGCAAGGTCAACACTGAGCGGATCAAAGCCCACCTTATGGGCCGAGTGGATCTCCATATCGGCACCTCACTAGGTGAGCCAGACCTCAACCACCACAAGAACGCAGGTAGTCCGAATCTGATCCACAGCTTGGACTCCTCCATCCTCCAGATCGGTCTTAAGGACTTCGCTGGACCCTTCACGGTGATCCATGACTCGGTCCTATGTGGTGCAAATCACATGGATGCGATGCAAGCCGCTGTTCGGGATGCCTACGTGGAGATCTTTCTCCATCACTCCCCCTTACACGACTTTGCCGAGGCGATCGGGGCCGAAACCCCACCGCCGATGCAGTACACCTTCGACCCTGAAACGGTCAAAGAGTCCACTTACTTCTTCTGCTGATGAACCTCCCAACGTTTACCAACGAAACTCTGCTTGAACGAATAGCCACCTATGTCGATGGGGGGTTTTATGAGCAAGCCGAAATCCTTGTGGCCATAGGCGACCAGTTGGAAGAGAACTACCACTGGGAGCTCTCGTTCACACCGACAGATCATCCGAGCTGACGTTTGCACTTAGCCAATGCTACAATCTATGTACGGCTCACCTCCCCGCCTCATGAGTAAGCCAAAGCTCACCAACACCAACCTGTATCGCACCTATCTGGTGATGGAACTTCTCCGCTCGCAAAACGAGAGAGAGTTTCCACTACAGCTGGCGTCTGTCTACTTCTGGGTAGCCGCTCACAACGGCTGCAAACAACAGGATGTAGCCGCAGCGGTGGGTATGTCGCCATCATCGGTGTCACGCTGTGTCACTTGGCTAGGACCACAGCACAGGCTCGAGCATCGCTCAGGCCTGAAGCTCGTGAGAAGGGAAGTTGATCCCGTAAACCCCAAGTGTTGGAGATTGTTTCTTACCCCTAAGGGTGAACAATTCACCAACCTTGTTGAACAACAGCTCACCATGCCTATCAAAGACCAATGACTGCAACCTGGGGCGAATGCCTCCAATACACCACTAAAGTTCGGTGGCGTCACTTGCGCTCAGCCAAAACGAACGCGATCAACTCAAACCACATCACCAATGCATGTGGTAAGTCCTCCCCCATGAAGAACCTCTCAAAGGCTTCTTGGTGGATGGAGTTCATTGCTGACCAGAAGGAAGAGGGGCGCAACACCTCAACGATCAACCGGATCATCTCCGCTGGTCGCACGGTGTTCGAGACCAGCCAACTGGCGGAACTTCACAATCACACCTGGCCAACGGTCGCACGTCAAAACGAAGGTGAGGCCCGCAAGACCTACTTCACTAAAGAAGAGGTCCAACGGATGGCCTACGCCGCCACCACCGTCTTCGACCGTCCTGACCTAGCCGATGCGATCGTCTTCTCCGCCTACACAGGCGTCAGGCAAGGCGAGCTGCTCAAGCTCAAGGCAGAGGATGTCGACTTGGCACACGGTCTGATTTGGATCGGCGGTAAGCCCAAGCGCGAAACCAAAGGTAAGAACGTCCGCTCTGTGTTTTTGCACGAGCAGGTTCAGCCCATCATTCAGAACCGTTTGGACCGGTCCTATCTCTTTAGAGATGACTGGAACAACAAAGACCAGCTTTATGGTCGCTTTAAAAAGGTTCGGGCTTACTGCGGTATCGCGGACGATTACGTCTGGCATTCATTGCGTCATTCCTTCGGGACTTGGCTCGGTGAGGTATGCCACCCCAAACAGATCCAAGAGCTGATGGGGCACAAGAACATCGAGACCACGCTGCGTTACATCAAGCCCACAGACGATGCGCTTAGACAGGCCATATCGGCCATCTAGGCGCGACTAATGGGGTCTCCAAATACCACCATCATCCCCTGAGTTAGGCTGGCCCTTCACTAGATCATGTGGTCTAGTCGCCCTGCGGATGTGGCGGAATTGGTAGACGCGCTAGTTTCAGGTTCTCGGGCTTGATGCGTGCATAAAGAACTTCAAGGGGGCTTCGGCCCTCTTTTTTATTGGCTTCACACGCTTTCACTCAGCCAACTGACTAATTCCACAATCTAATGGACATCAACACAGACGCTTTCGAGGTCTTGCAAGACCTTCTGTCCGGCAACTCGCAAGAGATTCAGGAGCTCACGGCTGAACAGTTCTCTCTCTTTCTGGCCTACGGGTCGCTTGATCGCGATGTCGAACTCAATTGAGAAATACATACAGATGCGGATCGAGGAGATCCGACAAGAACTGATCAACCTCCAAATCCACTACCCGGACACTTATGCCCAAGCGCTCGTTAACTGGCATCGATCGACCCGCACCCATCAGAAAGAAAACCTCGATCGGTGATGGCCGTCGCAAGAGCGGCAGCTTCAAAAGAACCAAGAAATACAAGGGCCAAGGCAGATGACCCTGTTTCCCTATCCCCCTGAAATCATCGCGGCGATCTTCATCACGGGTTTTCTGATGCCTCTTATCGCCCTGTTTTTAGCAAATCTTCAATCCCACTAAACCACATACAAATGGCAAATCGCTACGTTTTTAACTCCACCCTCGAGGGCTTCATCAACGTCTATGAGGACTCTGGCAAGTTCAACAACCGGACTTTCGCCTACAAATTCGACGCCGAAACCTTGTCTCAAGCTGAGACGGATCGCGGAGAGCTTCTCAGGTGGGCCAAGTCCAAAACAACCGGACGAGTCCAAGAGGCCCTCAGCCCCTGGGATGACGAAGGACTCTGTAAGTACACCTACGGCGAAGGTGATGGGAGTCGCAAGGCCAAGCCTGAGCCGATCTTTGTTGACTCTGAAGGTGAGGTCGTAGAGCGCTCTGTTCTTAAAGACATTCGTCGCGGGTCAAAGGTTCGACTGATCGTTCAACAGAAGCCCTACTCGATGGGGGCAAACATCGGAACCAGCCTCCGTGTCCTTGGTGTTCAAATCATCGAGCTCGCCACCGGTAACGGTGCTGTGGACTCCGGTGACCTGAGCGTCACTGATGTTGCTGCTCTGTTTGGTAAGGCTGATGGCTACAAAGCCTCTGAGCCTGCTGTACGCAAAGCAGAAGAAACCGTGGGAGACGGTGACAGCTACGACTTCTAATGGCTGGCTTCCGATCTGGCCTGGAAGATCGGTTCTCTAAATACCTGGACAAACAGGGCTGCGCCTACCTCTTTGAGGCTGAGAAGTTCGCCTATGTGACCGAGAGCAGATACACCCCGGACTTCTTTTTGCAGTCAGGGATCATCATCGAGTGCAAAGGCTTCTTTAAGCCAAGCGATCGACGAAAGATGCTCGCGGTTAAACAGCAACACCCAGAACTAGATATCCGATTTGTATTTCAGCGCAATAACACTTTAAGCAAACAATCCAAAACAACCTACGGAGATTGGGCTGATAAGCACAGTTTCCCCTGGTGTATTTACCCCGACATCCCACCATCATGGCTCAAACCCTCACAAACGACCTGATCATCAAAATCGATCAGTTTGTTGTTGAACTCGAAGACAAAGGTATTCCTTTCCAGGAGATCCTCTCCGAGATCAAAGAGTACGTCGCCATCTGCGAAATGCTGGATGACTGATGAAAACGAATTCGTCAGACACGAACATTGCCCGGTATGCCCTTCATCAGATGCCTTTGCCATCTACTCAGATGGGAGTGGTTATTGCTTTAGTTGTGGGCACTCTACTCGTGGTAATGGGGACCCAATCCAAACAAATAAACCTGCTTTGTCCATCACGTACTCCGGCGACTTCTCCGGGATCAGGTCTCGGAAAATAACCGAAGAGACCTGCAAGAAGTTCAACGTAAGGGTCGATTCTGGCCCTGTCATTCGGTTTCCCTATTACAGCTCGGCTGGTCGTGTTGCTGCTTATAAAGAGCGGCCCATGACCAAGGAGTTTCACTGGGTAGGGAAGAACGAAGACAAACAACTCTTCGGTCAGCAACTCTTTGGCGGTGGCAAATGTATTGTCATCACTGAAGGAGAATTTGATGCGCTCGCCGTCTGGCAAGCACGTCCTAACTGGCCCGTCTGCTCCGTTCCAAACGGGGCACAAGGTGCAAAGAAAGCACTGTCATTACAGCTTGACTATCTCCTTAAGTTTAACGAGATCGTCCTCATGTTCGACAACGATGAGGCCGGTGTTACAGCTGCCGAAGAATGCGTTCAACTATTCCCAGCCAACAAGATCTTTCTAGCTACTTTGTCTCAGTACAAAGACGCTTGTGAAGCTCTCCAGGCCGGTGACACGGATGCCATCCGTCAAGCCGTATGGAATAAACGAACATATAGTCCTAAATCTATTATCGATGGCCGAACCCTTTTTGATCTCGTTAGTACCCCTCTTCACGGGCGTGACGCTGACTATCCTTATCCTGATCTCAATACTGTTACTGGTGGGCTGCGCCTCGGTGAACTCGTCACTATTACAGCCGGTTCAGGTACGGGTAAAAGCACGCTATGTGGAGAAATTGCGGTAAGCCTTATCAAGCAATCGCAGAACGTTGGCTACATAGCGTTGGAAGAGTCGGTTAAAAGAACCGGCCTCAGACTCATGACTGTGGAGGCAAACAAACCTTTGCATCTTAATAATGAAATACCTGAGGCAGATTTCCAACGAGCCTTCGACGCAACGCTTGGTTCTGGCAATGTCTATCTACGCGATGGCTTTGGTTCTGTTGACCCTGACCAGCTACTAAACGATGTCCGCTTCCTTGTGATGAATCACGAGGTTAAGTGGATCGTCTTGGATCACCTCTCGATCCTGTTATCAGGTAATGAGACGAACGATGAGCGCAAGCTGATTGACGTTGTAATGACCAAACTCCGCAGCTTCGTTGAGGAGACCGGGATCGGAATGATCCTGATCAGCCACCTACGCCGCAACCAGGGCGACAAGGGCCATGAGGACGGCGCTTC
>Ga0181398_1000317_pt1 | contig 14621 bp, 24 predicted proteins | sample 21SPOviralmetaG_FD_130127 | JGI IMG/M metagenome (GOLD analysis project Ga0181398, IMG submission 130127) | Marine viral communities from the oligotrophic San Pedro Time Series (SPOT) site, San Pedro Channel, CA, USA - 21 SPOT_SRF_2011-04-29 | ecosystem: Environmental > Aquatic > Marine > Strait...
AGTCTTTGAACCAAACTCTTCAAGTTTTGTGTGAACTACTACACCAACTTTTGAGTTCGCTATGCGCCCGCCGAGTTGGCCATTCGTGTCAACTGTGTACTTGACTAGATTTGGTTCAAATTCTACAGCGCCTTTGGTTGCTGTAAATGGTTTGCGTGGACTGTATAATAAGTCTCCGTAAACATATCCACGAAAGCTAGGTGGAGTTGCAGACTTCATTAGTTCAAATACTTCTGCCATCTCTTCGCCAAAGTCTTTGCGCCAAGGTTCTTCTTCTACACCTTTGCCTGAATTTTGTATAAACCGTGATAGGTCTTTTGAACTTGTGCTTTTGTTACGTCCCCAACCGTTCTTACCTACTAGAACAAACTCACCGTTAGGTTCGCGTCCCCAGTAGATAGTAGGATTGCCGTCCCACTTAATTGCAACATCACCACTGTCAGTTCCTAGTTTGTCTAAGATGTCTGCTGCTTCTTGAGCACCTTTACTACCTTTGACAAATACAAGGTCTTCTAAATGTTGATACTCGCGTCCAACCTTAGCAGCTTCAGTGAGGTATGTTTTAAACTCAGTAAATCTCATCTAACTAATGTACTCGCAAGTGTAACAATTCTATTCAGCTGACGATCAGCTAAACTTTCTTTTGGTTGTATCTTTTTATCATTCCAGTTAGGATTAGCTGTAGGATCAGTTTCGTATCTAGTGACAATCTTTTTTGCATCAGGATTTGCTTTGACAATACTCTCTACTGAGCCTAAGTCACTTCCTTTAGCGTTTGGATTAAGTAGTATCTTTGCAATCTCATCTAAATTACTTGAGACAAGTTCATTTGTTTCCCTATCAACTAATCCTTTGTATGGGCTCCATTTGAATCCATTAGGATGTTGGTCAGTTGTTGTTGCTTTTGCTAGGTCAGCTACCATCATTTGTTTGTGGATGCCTTTGTATGGTGATCCAGTAGGTAAGTCGTGTACATGAAACTTTTGTGCTGTTTCGCCGCCGTCAACTACCATAATGTCTACTTGCTGTGCAGCTCCGTCTACGTTTGTTTTAACGTGAACAATTTGTCCTGTCTTTTTTGTTTCAAACCCTGCTTGTTGAAAAAGTTTTTCTAGTTCAATTTTTGCGTCTTTGTTGTTAGCAACCTTAAAGTGATCTCTAATCTGTCCTGCGTCTGCAATCATATCTAAATCACCTGACATCTTTCCCGGAGTAGGTGTTGCGCCTGAGCCAATGGGCAGTGCCTTTACACCTGTTTTAGTCATAACACTGTTTACCTGTTTCATCATACTAGGAATTATTTTGTGATCAAAGTCTGTAGTACCTGCGAATATATTTCCGCCTTCAGATAAAATTGTCATTTTTCTTACTCTCTATTATTTTAGTGATTGATCTTTTGAACTTTCTAGGATCTCCTGTACGAATAGAATTAATAAAACGTCTCTCTAATTCATATGCGGTTTCATCATCATACATATTATGAATACGGCTTAATAGATTAATTGAACTTTCAATAATGTTATTAGCTGTAGAATCAATGAAGTGATCACTGTCCTTGTTTCCATGGACACTGTTCAACTCATCTAATATACTTCTTGTACGTTTTTTCATATTACTATCCTATAGTGTATTTATTACCTAGCGTATATAAATATTGCTAGTAATGAGGAGTATGTAAATTGGTAATAAAAACTCTATCCTTTGGTCAACGTTCTCTTTTGTTTGCTAAACTATCTAAGATTGCTTATTATAACATAAAGCAAGCCAAAAAGCAAGCGGAAAAATTAGGTTTTACAGAAGTAGAATTTTACAATAAAAAAGGTGCGCAAGCATATAGGTTTATGAACAAAAGCGATGTTGTTATTGCATGTCGTGGCACTGAACCTACACAATTTAATGACATTAGTGCAGATCTTAAAGCTATGCCTGTGGTTGCTGAAACAGTTAGTAGAGTGCATAGCGGCTTCAAAGCGGAAGTTGACGAGCTGTGGCCTAATATAATGGCAGACTTAATGAGTAAACAACCTAAGCAAAGGCTTTGGTTTTGTGGACATTCATTAGGTGCCGCAATGGCAACTATAATGGCCAGTCGCTGTCATTATAACACAAAGATACCTAACCCACAAGAACTTTATACATACGGTTCTCCTAGAGTAGGTTGGAGAGGTTACGTTGTACATTTAGGTGTCGTACACCATCGTTGGAAAAACAACAACGACATTGTTACTACTGTTCCTTACAATTGGATGGGATATAAACATCACGGTCAAGAACATTATATAAATGCATTTGGCAATGTTCGTAATATTACAGGCTGGCAACGGGTTAAAGACAAAATGCGTGGCAGATGGTTTGGACTTAGACACGGACAAATTGATGCATTCAGTGATCATTCAATCGATCATTATATTACTTCGTTAGATATGTTTTCTAGAGGAAAAGAGTTTCCGCAACATCGCTAGTCTTTGCGTATCTTTTTATTATACAAGATAGCTTGTTCAAGGATACTCAGCTCAACGTTATTGCGTTGGGCTGTTGTTGTAAGTGCTGAAGTATCTTTAGGGAAACAATGTCCGCCGAAGCCACGAGCTTCTGTTATTTTAGTATGACTTTCTGTAATACGGGGATCCATTCCTGTATAATGTGCAACTGCGTTGTAATTTACACCTAACTCTTTACATAGATCATGTATTTGATTAAAAAAACTAACTTTTAGTGCTAAGAAACTATTTCTTGTATACTTGGTTAGTATTAACGCTTCGGCATCACTTACTTCTGTTCTAATATCAAATATGTTTGCCCATATATTTGTGCTTTTGCCTCCTACTAAAAGAGTTTGTAAATTCATTATATCTTCTAACCAAGACGCTTCTCTTAAAAATTCAGGACTAAATGCTATTTTTCTATTAGGAAATGCATCTATTAACATACGCCACCCTTCTATACTAATTGTGCTTTTGATTAGCATAGGCACATCTGGACTGGTATCAATTACATTGAACACATTGTCCATAACACATTCGCCGTTTGATCCTTGGGGAGTTGCTACACAAATAATGACAGCTTCTGTGTCACTTGGAATACCCTGTGTATATTCTATAAATGCGGGGTCACTGATAGTAATCTCGTGTCGTTGTTTTAGTAGCTCGTTGTGCGCTCTGCCCACAAAGCCGTTGCCTGCGATTGTTATTCTCATATACTTAATTATACATTCGTTAGGTTAAAAGTCAAGAGAAAAGGTTGTGCCGTCGAACACAACCTTCCTTGTTTGTTACATTCCGTTTGGTAAAATTATGTAATGTATAGCAAGAACTAGTGCAACACTTGCACCCAACCCTACCATCATCTTACCAAAGTCTTTTGCTACTAACGGAAACACACTCTTGGTCTTTTGTTTACCATAGTATGTGGCCATTGCTAGTTCACGTCCTGCAAGTAAACCAACGAACACCCAAGTGGTGCTCATAGGTATGTCGTTTAGTTCTTTAAAGAAGTACAAGCACAACCAATAGAACAAGTCAATCAGTGTAGCACTACGTACATATCTTGTGTTGTGCTTTTCCAATACAATCTGTTGTATCTTGCCTCCACGCTCTCTAAACATAAAGAACATGCCTGCTACAAAAACAAAACTAATTAAGAACATTAGGTCCACAGGAATTACACGTGGTAGGAATACAGCTATGTTTGCCATGTCATGACTAAGCCATGTCCACCACAAGCCGCCAGTTGCTACCCATTGTGCTACACGCCAAAACTTCTTGTTACTTTCACTTACAGGCTGTGTTTCATCAAACCAAGTGTTTGCATACTTTGTAATAGCAAACCATACCATGTATGCAAAGCCTGCCGCTACACCATAGCCCATGATTGATTTCATAAGCATTTTCTCTAGTACAAATGTACTTGCAAATACACTTAATACTAGGAAACTAGTTGACACTGGTACACCTAAGCGTGTAAGTGCAACTAAGATAGCAGGCGCTGCTGCGTGATACCATTGCACTTCTTGCCACGGTATTTTATTCAACCTACCATATGATATGTCGCCTCCGTTAACTGTCCAACCATACCATAGTGTGGCTAACAGTACAGCGGATGCCGCCGCCCATAGAGTTTTATAGTTGAATCTCTCATTGTTTGATGCCATCCATGTACCGAGAGTTTGTACTGAATCATTTGCGATAACCGCATAAGCGGCAAATAGAAACCCGGTCAGGCTCCATAAGGTGAGTGCGTCCATTGTTTTCTCCTCTGCTTGATGTCTTTACCACATCGCTCACATAGTCAAGAAGGCTCGACGTTGCCTTCATGTTTATAGTACTACAGGTTTGTTGTACTGTCAATATTTAATTAGATAATGATTACATACAGATTACAGTTGTGATATTAACTACACACATATCGTGTATGCATAAAATACATACCAAAACGCTCAAGTATGTGGCTTGTGCATGATAAATAAAAGCGTTACGATAAGTAATGGTTGACATACACCCTGTAAGATGCTATTATATACAAACGTAACAAAGAGCGGCTTCAGCTCAGAAAAAATGAATGGCACTGGGAAAGACTAGGGCGTGTCTTACGCCATACAACAGACTGCACAGCTGGGGAAGTTCCAGGGTTGGTTGATTCCTAAAATCACACACACATATATACAAAGGAGAATGTAGCAATGACTACGTTGACAATAGCGGCTGGTTATAGCCTTTCAGGAGTAGCGAACTGGATCAAAAAAATAAACGCTAACATGGCACACAGAAGATCTGTGCGTCAAGCAGTAAAAGACCTTTCAGCACTATCAGACTATGAACTGAATGACATCGGAATTTCACGTGGTGATATCCGTGCTGTTGCTAATGGTGATACTTCTATGAAAAGAGGTATCCAAGTCCACACAGATGCTAACACAAACCTCAAGGGGTGGGTGTAATGGAAGCTGTAGGTGATACAACTATTAAAATTAATCCTCTCAAAGCAATTGGCAAAACTATAATTGCAATTTGGATTGGCTTCATAGCATTTGGCGAGTCAGCAGGCAGAGCAAGAGCTGCCGCTGAATTAAGTCGTCAAGGCTTTCACGCAGAAGCAAAACGTTTAATGTTAGACAAACGCTAATGTGGAAACGTTTTATTAGAGCAATGGAATATAGAAGTTATTGTATGGCAATTAGAGAATTGCGTACAAAAGGTTTGTACAAAGAAGCTCAAAGAATTTCTGAGTTCAAACATAACATGTATAAAACATCATAGGAGTTAAAAATGAATAGGTTAAAAAATGCAATTAAGAATTGCGATGGACAATTTTGCGATCAGATTATGGAAGCGGCGCTTGCTATAACTGTATTCAGCATTATGTTTATATCTATTGCGCAAATGACTGCGTAGTAATATGACGCTGGTCCACTACAAACCTACCTATATGTCTGACTATTTTGCATACGGCTTTACTAAAGGTATGCGATGGTTTGCTGATACGTTCTTTCGTAAACGCTATGGACATAGAGCTGTAGTACTAGAAACAGTAGCCGCTGTACCAGGAATGGTAGGTGGCATGTGGACGCATCTAAAAAGTTTGCGTAAACTACGCCCTGGATATGGGCCACTAATCCGTACCCTACTAGCAGAAGCAGAAAATGAACGTATGCATTTGATGACGTTCATTGAAATTGCAAAGCCTAATTGGTTTGAAAGACTGCTCATACTGGTTGCACAAGTTATATTCTGGCATGTATACTTTATAGTATTTCTTATATCGCCATCTACTGCACACAGAATAGTAGGTTACTTTGAAGAAGAAGCTGTGTATTCATACACAGAATATCTTAATGAGCTCGACGAAGGGCGCATTGAGAATGTTCCTGCACCTAGAATTGCAATTACGTATTGGAACTTAGCAGACGATGCTAGGTTGCGTGATGTAATTCTAGCTGTTAGAGATGACGAAGCAGGACATAGAGATGTTAATCATTATATTGCTACATACGGCAATGTAGAGGTTGACAAGTACTAAATAATACGTTATATTAATAACACTACACACATACACACAAGGAGAAATATTATGTCAGTAGATACAAAATACGGTGAAGCCATCTTTAAGCAAACTCAGGAAGTTGCTGAAATGTTCAAAGCGGCAATGCCAAAAATCACAACAAATAAAAATGGTTATGAGATTCGTACCAAAGTGCTAGAAATGGCACAAAACAATATCTGGAATGACTATCATGCAAAACTAGGACAGTTTGAAACAACTGTTGCTAAGGAAGGCGATGAAGTAGTAACAACTGTTTCACTTCCAGAAGTACCTGGTGCAGATGCTGTATTAGAAGCGGCTGAAAAGTTTTATCAGTTTGTAAACGGCAAACCAGGTAAATAAATATACATAAGAAGCTACACTAATAAATGCAGCATAGCTGTAACACAAAGAGAAGCACTTAGCAGCCCCGGGTTAGGAAACTAGCTCGGGGTTAATCTTTTTAAAAAGGATAATTCCTACTGAATTAGTATTAGTATGTTTGTCACGGTAGGTGTCTATATATTTTAATTGTGGATGTAGTGTTTTGAAAGGCGTGCCGTGATAATTATCAAAATATAATCCGCCTTCTACTAAATTATCAACAGCAAATTTTAATCCTGCTTGTTTACTTTTTTTATTTCTAGCCCAATGTCCGAGACCATTAAAAAATATTGCACATGGTTGTTGATATCTTTTACTAATTTTTCTAAAGTCTCCATAAATTACATCTGTATCATTTGAATATTTTTCTATATCAAAACCCATAACTCTATCTTCATATAAAGTTTGAAATACTCTATATATTTCGCCCTTCCAAACGCCTGCATATATTATTTTTCCATTAGGTATAATGTAATTGGAGCAGTAGTGTTTTACTGACCTTATAACATATTCAGTCCAATTTTCAAAAAATTGTATTTGCCTAGGATGTTGATTTAGTATATCCATGTATCTAGTATTTTGATCTACATAATCTACACTAGAGTTCCAATCGAATTGTTTCATAGGTTAAAACATTATGCTGTACATAAACACAACATCTTCAGTGACGCCAGCGGCCGCCGCAAGTTTACCTTGATTGTCTGTTAGGTCTGATACATCAGGTTGATCTGCTAGATCATTATAACTTCCTGACGTTGCTACTGTTGCTAGATCAGCTGTGTTTGCTTTGAGTGCAATGTTTCCATTTAACGTAGTTAAAAAGTCTGCATCATCACCTATGGCATCTGCTAGTTCACTTAGCGTATCTAGTACGGCAGGAGCATCTCCTATTATATTTGATACTGCTGTTGATACTGCACTATCTGTTTCTGTTTTAGTATATACATCTGTAATGCCATATCCTGCTACGGATGTAGGAGTTGTTGTTAGATCACCATAAGCTACCGAAGTAAGATAAGTTCCAAAGTTACTAATTTGACTTTCTGTTATAGATAATGCAGCTTGATGTGTAGTTACATCTGCCTGCGTCACTGTATAGCTTTGTAATGCTGTATCAGCTAATGCACCTTGTGCAGCTGTTGCCGCATCTGTTATTCCGTATCCTGATAGCGTTGTAGGCTTAGTAGTTAGGTCACTAAATGCTACTGTTGTAAGATATGTGCCAAAGTCACTAATTTGGCTTTCAGTTATACTTAAAGCTGATTGATGAGCAGTTACTTGTGCTTCAGATACTGCTGTCAAATAACTTTGCAGATCGCTTATTTGACTTTCAGTTATGCTTAGAGCGGCTTGGTGAGCTGTTACCATACCTTCTGTAACTGTAAAACTTTGTAATGCGCTATCTGCTAGTGCGCCCTGTGCTGATGTAGCTGCGTCCGTAATTCCATACCCAGATAGTGTAGTAGGCTTACCAGTTAAGTCTGCATATGCTCCACTGAACAATGTAGGCTTGTCACTTAGATCAGTATAGCTACCGCTGAACAATACTGGCTTGTCACTTAGATCAGTATAGCTACCACTAAACAATGCTGGCTTATTATTTAGGTCATCATAGTCTCCGCTGAAAGCAGATGCTGCCAGTTGGTATACTGTTAAGTCTGGAAGGTTAGTGAGATCGTTATAGTTTGATGTGCCTCCGCCTCCTCCTCCGCCTCCTAGTAGTCCGCCTGTGTCTGTAAGATCGCTTACGTCTGCAGGTATGGTTGGCTTATTTGAAAGATCGGCATATGTTCCACTGAACAATGTAGGTGCGCCAGTTAGTGAGCTGTATGCTCCGTCAAATAAACTAGGTACTCCTGTTAGTGAACTATAAGCACCATCAAATAAACTAGGTGCGCCAGTTAGTGAACTATATGCACCATCAAACAACGGTACATCAACAAGTTCAATTGCGCTTGCTTGTGGATTTATTTTAAGGAAGGTGCCGCCTTTGTTAGCAAAGCTGCTCGGAGTGTCTAGTAGCTGTCTGAATGTACTAGCGCCGCCGCCTTCTCCACCGCCAGAACTTAGTGGAATTCCGCCTGGAGTAGCGCCATCTGATAGACGCATTACGCCATCTTCTATATCAAAAAATACGTTGCCGTCTTCGCCTACAAAGTCTGTAACTTGAACTTTTACTAGACCAGCTTTGATTTTACGGACTTGTCCCAACCAGATGCCCTCCTACAATACTAATGTATTTATTTGGTTAAGCCGGCTAATGCTTTGATGTTTTCTATATTATTTTCTTGATCTGTAGCTTCTTCAGCGCCTTCGTCATCATCGTCAAGCATTTTATCAATTACAGGGCTGTCTTTGCCTTGTTCTGCTTTTTTAAGCTCTAACTCTTGCTGTTGAGGTGAAATCATAACTGGGTTTTGATCTAACAACTCATCATCTTTGGCATCTTTGCCTGCTACGTTTACACGAGGCTTGTCACCGTCTAGGTCGATTGTGATTGGAATGTTTATTGTGATTTCATCTATTCTCATACTGTATTTACCTACTCGGATCTGTCATTCTAACATCTTGGGGATTGCCTTTGATATCAGAAGTTACTGCACTAACGGGAGCAATTACTTCGTTTGGGCTATTAGCAAGAGGGCCAAAGCTTTTTTTATCTAACATGGCTAAGATGCTTTTAAATCTATCATCAGGTTCCTGATAACAGTCAGGGACAATTGCTTTAGGCTCTATGTCATGTTGGCCTTCTACTTGATCTAGCAAGTCTAGTACTTGTCTAACTATATCTGTTGCTCGCATCTGTAAACTCCTATACAATATTTAGTTAAATATGCACATGATAGATAAAAAACCATTCCAACAAAAACTTGAACAGCTCAAACAGGAAGGCAAGTACCGTGTATTCAATGATATTCTCAGAGAGCGCGGAAAGTTTCCTAAAGCTATTTGGTACGGAAAGTATGCAATTAAAGAGATTGTAAACTGGTGCTCAAATGATTACCTCGGAATGGGCCAGAACCAAATAGTAATAGATGCAATGCATACTGCATTAGATCAAACTGGTGCTGGCAGTGGAGGCACTAGAAACATAGGCGGCACTTCACACTATCATGTAGCACTAGAACACGAGCTTGCTGATTTACATAGTAAAAGTGGTGCGCTCCTCTTTTCTAGTGCGTATGTTGCAAATGAATGGAGTTTGGTCGCTCTCAAGCAAATCATTCCCGACATTGTGTTCTTAAGTGATAGTAAAAATCACGCCTCAATAATACAAGGAGTAAAACACAGTGGTGCTGACAAAGTTATTTGGCAGCACAATGATATGAACGACCTAGAGGATAAGCTAAAAAATGTTTCAGGGACACCTTGTATTGTGTTCGAATCTGTGTATAGCATGGATGGAGATGTGTCGCCTATTCTCGATATTTGCAATCTAGCAGACCAGTATGGGGCGATGACGTACATTGATGAGGTTCATGCCGTAGGATTATACGGAGAACAGGGAGCAGGCTACTTACAGAAACTAAACCTGCAGGATAATGTAGATATCGTAAACGGTACGCTAGGAAAAGCTTTTGGAGTGCAGGGCGGGTACATAGCAGCGGATGCTGACATCATAGATGCAATCCGTTCTGTAGCTTCAGGCTTTATTTTTACAACCAGTATGAGTCCTGTGACTTGTGCTGGTTCTCTTGCAAGTGTCAAATACTTGCGAGATCATAATGATTTACGAGAACAGCATCAAGAACGTGCTCGTAAACTTAAACACAGGATGATCAAAGCGGGATTAGAACCAATGGGGTGTTCAACTACTCACATTGTGCCGTTGCTTATTCGTGATGCTTTACTATGTAAAGAAGTAAGTGACTCGCTTATTAATGACTATGGGATATATGTGCAACCTATCAATTATCCTACAGTAGCCGAAGGTACTGAGAGACTCCGCTTTGCTCCCACGCCGTATCATACTGATGGTATGATTGAGGATTTAATTAAAGCATTAACAGAGGTAATTAATGGTTAAAAAATATATATGGATGGGACTTGGTTTCTTATCACTTGGAATGGCCTACATTGGCGTAGTCGTGCCAGGCATTCCGTTTTCAATCTTCTTAGTATTTGCAGCGTATTGCTTTGCTAAGAGCAACAAAAAAATGCACGATTGGTTATACAATCACAAATACTTTGGTCCGTTCCTAACTAATTGGGTACAAAAGAAAGTATTCCCTACATGGGGCAAATACGCAATGGTACTAGTAATGAGTAGTTCTCTTGCGTTTTTGTGGTTTAGTACAGGTAATATCAAAGCTGTAGTATGGAGCGGAGGCTTTATGGCAATGGTTGCTATTTGGGCTTGGCGCTATCCTGGCAGTGTTGAAGAGCAAGAGCGTAGAGTACGTACTGGTGAGAAAATTGCTTGGCTAAAGTAAATGAAACTAGACTTACACGGTATTAGACACTACGAAGTTGACTACAAGGTAGAAAACTTTATACTAATGAATCAAAAGATGTTACCGCTCACAATAGTTTGTGGTAACAGTCCTGTCATGATTGAACTAGTTAAAACTGTAATTGAAAGAATAGACTGTGAAGAAGTATCAATGAATCGTTACGGAGTAATAGTCGTTAGAAAGATATAAATCTTTATTTTAAGAATGTCTCCCAACTAGGGTGCTTGTTTTCAAATCCTATCATTTTGCGATTGTTTGCAAGCTCGTAATAAGATGGCTGGTAAGGTGCAGTCTTTGGTTTGATTAGTTTGCTACCCTTTGTGCTGTTGCACGGATTACAAGCACTCACAATGTTATCCCAAGATGTTTTACCACCAAGGCTAATTGGTATTACGTGATCTAATGTTAAATCTTGTTTGGAAAAGGTGTTTGAGCAATATTGGCAGACAAATTTGTCTCTTAGGTGGCAGTTGTATTTAGAAAAGCGAGGTGTGCTTCGCCGTCGATACATTTGCTTTAGCATAATGATTGCTGGTACTCTAGTTTCCCATCTTGCACTACTGACGACCCAATCATCATACCATTCAAGCACATTGACTTTGTCTAGCCACATGTATGTAATTGCTTCTTTCCATTGAATAGTACTGGGAGGTAGTAATGATACTGGTTGTCCGTCTGCATTAAGTACAAGAGTGTCTGCCACGTTATAGATATCCTATGTTATTATAATATTTATAACTGTTTAGAATCAGTAGCTATGCAGATGGCTTGCTTGTTAGGTCCATAGTATCCGTTACCTAATCCAACTTCATCACTAAGTCTTTCTCTTGCTTCGAAGCACTCTGTCATAGAATCAAACGTAACTCTTGGACCCATAGGATTAATTGCATATGGCTCTAAGCTATTAACATCACCAACAACAAACGGTTGTAACACAATATAAACTAGTACCCACATCAGCCTGGTGTCTTTTTGCCAATTGGACCCGAGTATGGTTCAAATTTTCTACCGTTTGCTACCATACAGGCTGTACCGTCTTCATATAAGCTAACAAGGCTCCATGTGCCCGAGTCTTGATTAACAAAGAACATCATCGAACTTTTGTATGGTTGTCCTGTTGGCGCTGCAAACTGTAGTCCTTCACCTTGAAACAATGGTTGCTCACCATATTTGTTCATCACAACATCGCCCATCTTCAACACAGGATCACATGCCTGTGTTGTTATAAATCTTTTACTTTGTTCTTGTTCTTGTGCGAATGCTGTACTAGCAAGAAGTGAGATGCTAACAGCACACGCTAGTAATAGTCTAGACATATGCCTTCTCCTTTGTATAACTATTTATATTAAAAAAAGTGAGATACAGTCTTTCTAGACAGTTCAGTAATTGCACTTGACCACATAGCTTCATAATGGGATGTTATTATTTGATAACTAGGAGCTTGATGCAATAGCCACTGTGATTCTTTACTTAACAATTGATTAGATATTGCTCTTGTTGAGAACGTGCTCCACCCTAAGCAAAGTTTAAAGTACTCAGCTGTGTTGCCCATACCTAATTTCTCAAGCATAAGTTCATCTGAACTTATACTCCAATTATTATCAATAACCATTGTGTTCTGGCTATACCAAGTTCCGCTATGCAACATAGTTAATGCACCAGGATTATGTGGACCGCCAAGGAAGACATGCTTGGAAGGGAAAAAGTCAATGAATTGTGGCATGACCATTTCTTCTATTGGTCTTTCGTCTACAAGATTTAAACGTAACCCTGTAATAGTTTTAGGATTCACTTCGGTGAGCAGTATAACAGCTTCTTCCTCTAGGGGATGAGCATAGATAGGATGAGCTACTAACAGGTCACCTTGTTGCATTCTTAACTCCAATCAGGTAGTGGGCCGCCATATTTCTTGCCCTTAATCTTCTTACCCTTCACGTGAACACGTTTGGTGCCAATCTTATGACTTTTACCTTTGGCTCTTGAGTCTACTGTTGTGCGAGCAATGTGTCCTTGACTCTTGCAACTACTTTTCCATGAATTGCTCATCTTAAAGGTAGGTGTATTCTGACAATAGTCCTTGTCAGGCTTGGCTTCGGATGTTCTTGTGATTATTTCTCTTACTCGCATACAAGTATTTAGCTCTACCGAAAACGGTCAGCAGGATTTAGATATTCCTGCTGTTCTTCCGATAAGCTAAAGGTTAGAGCCTTTCTAGGGCCCTTGGTTGTATTGAGACTGACTTCCCCACTTTTCTCGTGAAATTCTATCTTTGTTATTTCTGCTGGTTCTTTGTTTTTGCCGACTAGGATAGTTTGCCCTAACTCAAGGTTAAGACATATATTTTTAAGTGTACTCATGGGAAATCTCCTGTTGATTAACAAAAATATTTATCTGATCTCACTACTCTGATAACTAATATTATAGGAGAAAACATGACATTAGACGATATTGAAACAGGTAAGAGTTATGCTTGTAAGTTCAAAGTTAGCACCTTTGTAGATAACGAAGGCAATGCTGTTAGTGCTAGACTTGCAGTAGGAGAAAAACATCCTGGAATGCCCGGTACATATGAAGGCTTAGGTCTAATACAGATTAGAGATACTGAGCAAGAATTAGTACAATTAAAAGACACAAGAGATGGCGCAACATACAATGTGCCTTGGGCAGATTGTTGGGATATTGATACAGTTGAATGGATAGACCGTGAAACTATGGCATAGATTAGATCTTGATATTTCAAATGCTGTTAGCATTGACGTTGAAGACTATTTACTGAGCGAATCAAGTAAAAAATATAATAGCTTCTGGGTTCCTGAAGCGGGCGGCATTTGGAGTATACCTCCACACGAAATATTTAAAAAAGAATGGGTGCAATACATGGAGCACACCTATGGCGCTGTATGTGCGACAGCACAAATGTTTATGCGACAGCCCTATTACCAACATGCACAAGCTCACAAAGACACATACCTAGATGGTGCTGTAATACAAGAAGGTGCAGTCAATTGGATGATCAATCAGGACGATGATGCAGAACACTGCTTTTATGCTGACCCTGTTGACGGCGAGCCAATACTGCAAAAACGTAGTGAAATAGATATAGACCTAAGTTGGCCTATGGAAGGACTAGAACTGCTAGATAGTTTAGTAATAGGTTCACAGCCTACCTTAGTCAACACAGGACATTTACATAACATAACAATGGGTAGTGCTAGACGCACTTGTTTGAGTTTACGCTTCAACGGTATTATATCTTGGCAACAACATCTTGAACATTTTAAGGATATTATTATATGAAGAATTGGGTGCGCTTAGACATTGACACAAAAGATGCTCTTAGTATAGATATTAAGAAACATTGCTTTGACAATACAGATAGAGCTGATGTGTTTATAGAAGGACACGGTGGTATTTGGACTTTTGGCAAGGACGAAATATTCAAACAGAGTTGGATAGATTACGTACAGAAACGCTGCCCGTACTTAGAAGTTACAGGCGCACTTATCTTTTGGCGAGCACCTGGGTACCAACACGCAGGCGCACATATAGATGTAGCACCAAACAGTAGCCCTAGTAGAGTAGAAGGCATAGAATATGAAAACGGATTTCATGCTACTAATTCTAGCAACAGCATGGATGCTAATGATTTTTATCCGGTTGTCAGCAGCTACAATTGGATATTAGGTGACAGTGATGACAGTGCTATGACATGGTACGAGCCCCTAGACTCTGCACAAATAGAACTAAAGAAGTTTACTGATGCTG
>Ga0181398_1000318_pt1 | contig 14596 bp, 6 predicted proteins | sample 21SPOviralmetaG_FD_130127 | JGI IMG/M metagenome (GOLD analysis project Ga0181398, IMG submission 130127) | Marine viral communities from the oligotrophic San Pedro Time Series (SPOT) site, San Pedro Channel, CA, USA - 21 SPOT_SRF_2011-04-29 | ecosystem: Environmental > Aquatic > Marine > Strait...
AATCCTAACTCAATGAGTTGTTTTTTAATTCCTGCGTTGTCTGAGTAAGACTGCCCTGTAAATTTGTCTGTCCTATCTATTGCGTTATCTTCTGTATAAGGTACATCGTCTTTGCCTTTTACTATACCTCCTTCTGAGTATCCTCTTATAGGGTCATATATTTTATCCTTGCCCACAGGTCTATTAGGTTTGTCTATAAATAATTTTTCTTCTGTTAAAACTTCTGAAGCTATATTAGTATAATCTACCAACTCACTTCCCAATGGTAGTGTTTTTATAGCTGTTGTTGTAGCTCCTTCATAATCTCCTGCTTTAAAATTTCTATAAGTTTTACCAGCATTATTGTACCATCTATCTACATAGCCAAACAAAGGACTAATAGCAGATGTAGCAGTTCCATATCCTGTACCTGCCCACGTTCCAAATACTCTAGAAAGTTTTTCAGCTCTCCAATCTATTGCACCAGATAATGCTGCACCTTCTCCCCACCATTTAGCACTAAAATTTTCCGGTTCGTTTTTTGCATAATATTCTCTTGCTGGACTAGCTGCAATTTGTGCCTCTCTTAATCCTCCAAAGATACCTATAGTTCCTAACATTTTAATAGCTAATTTTAAATCTCCATCTTCAACTCTTTTAATTAATGAGTTTTGTTGTGCTACTTTATATTGTGCCCAAGATAAAAATAAACCTGATGACTTAACTAGGGGGTTATTGCTCTGTGCAAAAAACATTCTATTTCCTACTCCGGGCAATCCAACATCTCTAACCTTAGCTCTATTACCAGCTTTAACAAGTGTTCTTTCACCCGCTTTACTAGCTAAAGCATCTTCCACATTTTTAAATTTATTTAAAGTTTGTATTTCTTTCATACTAACTCCATAGTAATTTAATTTGTTTTTTGTTGCAGAATTAATAGTTGTTTTATTTCCTATTTTTTTAGCTATATTAAATGTTTCATCTATACCTGTACTAAATGCACCCTTAGCAGCAAAGTTTGTAGCTGGAGACATTAAATTAAATTTAAAAAATGCCTGAGTCCATTCACCTAATTTTTCTTGAAATTTTGTAGTAGGGGCTAGTCCAGAAGATAAAGCTGCTTCAACATCTTTATTAACTGTAGAAGCTATATCTCCCTTAGTCATTCCAAATTTTCCTTCACCACCTATTCTGTATGTGTTTGCAACACTATCTTTTTTAGAAGCTGTTGCGAATCCTTTAAATGCAGAGTAAACACTGCTATTTTGAAAAGGCTGTAAAAAATCTCCTAACTGTGGTATAATAGAACGAGGTAACATGGTTGTATTAGATAAAAACGTAAGTAGTGCAAAAAAGTCTTTAGATAAATCACTTTGAAAAGGGTCAGCAGCACTCTTGTGTAAAGTTCCGAAGTAAGCATTTACAGTTTTAGAAAGTGTTTTTACTTTATCTTTATATTCTCTTTCATTTATTACACCTCTTTCAAATTTACCACGAATACCAGCATATGCTTTATTAAGCAGCTCTCCATTCTCTCCTATTTTTCTAGAAAACTCTACTCCCCTCGTAGTGTTTTTAACAAAAGCATTTAAAACTTCTTTAATATCTTTTTCTAATATAGGTTCTAAAATTTTTCTAGATTCTAAACTTTTAAAAATTCTTTCCTTTTGAAAGTTTTTTAATTCTGGTACGCCTATAAAGTTTCCAAGTATTCCACCACTTACATTTTCATTTTTAAACATAGTAGTTGTTCCTCTACCACTTATGTTTTCTACAATTATTTTAGCAACGTCTTTTATATTAGCATTTTTATTTACTTCAGGATAATAATCTTGTAATTTTTTAACTGCAACTTTATCCCATTTAGGAAACTCTGCCTTTAAAGCATTTTCAAATATTTTTCTAGCTTTTGCAGGTTCAGCAAAAACTTTTTTCTGTACATACATTTGTGGTAAATCATAATTATCAATTTGTTTTACAGTGACTCCAGCATCTTGTACATACTTGAGCATTTCTTTTACAAATAATTTTGAATTACCAGCAAGTACATCAATGTTTGCCATTTCTTTAGTTGAAAATCCAAGTTCTTTAATTTCAGCTCGTGTCATTGTTTTAGTAGCTAATTTACCAGCAGCTATTCTTTGAACATCAGAAGCATCTTGAACAACTTCTGAAACTCTTCTAGAAAAAAGGTCTTTCATTAAATCTGAAGTTTCTTCGGCAGCCATAACTCCTTTATATTTACCATCTAATATCGTAAATAAATTACGTCCTATTACTTCTAGCTCATCACCATGATTTACTAATCTATTAGCAGTTGTTCCAGAACCTTTAACTTTTAAAAAGTTGTGTAGCATTCTTGCAGATTCGTTTTCTATAAGACCAAAAGCTTTTTCTTTTTGACCCTTTAAAAGATAATCTGCGTCTTTGACCCTGTTCATCATTAAACCAAAGGTCATTCCTGCACCCATTAAGGTATAGTTAATAGTATCGTCTTCATCACCTATAAAAGTTCCTGCTGTAAAACCAACACCCGCACCAAATAACGGTCTAAAACTTTCATTTAATACTGTTTTTAATAAACTATCTGTTAACTCAAAATCTTTAGCTAATATTTTTAATTGACCGTCTACTACTTCTACTTGACCACGTGCAGTTTTTTGCATTAAATCAAAATAATCATCTGCTAAAAATCTTTGACCTTCCGCAGCTTTAGCTTTTAAATTTTTTAATTTAGTAGGACTTAATCTAACTTTGTTTTTAATATCTAGTTTAGCTATATCTGGAAAATCTAATTGCCCTGTAGCTACATTAAATTTAGCTTCTGTATCTTTTGCATTTTTATAATTTAACATATCGTTCTTAGCTTTCTTATACAAATTTACAAGTATAGGAGAAGCTTCTAACTCTTCTAATATAACTGGATTTTCTTTTACTAGTTTTTGTATTCCGCTATCTAAATCATTAATTTCTTTAGTAGTTAGAGTAATAACTTCTTCATCTTTAACAGAACTTTTAACAAGAGTATCTACTTCAGGATTATCTATTTTACCTAAATTAATTTCATCTCCGTCAACAGACCTATATCTATTAGCAACTACAGAGCCTAATAAAGAACTTCCTCCGCCTACAGCAGCACCAAACAATACATTATTAGGATTGACTTCACCATATGCAGAGTATTCATATAGTGCCATGTCTGTAGCACCTATACCTGCACCTACTCCAGTAGCTGTAAGTTTACCTAACTTTGCTACTTTTGCCCAAGGTATAAAAAAAGTAACTGGGTCAGCTATTGCTACACCAACTCTACCTGTTATAGTAGCTGCATCATTTTCATGTTCTTCAAAACTTGTACCATATTTTTCTTCTAAAGTATTAAATATTTTAGTACGTCTTTCTTCCTCAATAGCTTTAATATTATCTTGAAAAGTTTTATTATTACTTAAAGTAGCTGCTCCAGCTTTTACAGTTCTAAAAAGATTTCCAAGTGTGTGACGTTCTAAAGAAGCACCGAGTTCTAGTTTTTGTGCAACAGTTGGCTCACCGTCATCTTCTAGTGTAGTTACTTCTTGTTGCTCTAAAGGCTTGTACTCATTTAAAAAATAATTAGCCGTATATTTAGTATTTGTAGTTGCTTTAGGTTCAGGAAGTATTTTATCTTCTAATTCAGGAGTTTTAAATTTTTCTTTTTTTCCTTCGTAATTTAAAAGTTCTACATCTTCATCACGAATTAATTCAGCAATTTGAGCTTCTTGTTTTTTTCTTTCTTCTTCTTCTCTCTTTTTTTTATCTTCTTCTGTTTCCTCAGACTCTAAAGGAGAATATTGATTTAAAAAATAATCAGCATTATATACAATTTTTTCAGACATTATTTATTTCCTATAAGGAATTAATTTGAATTTCTAAATCTTCTAAAAACTCTTCGACATATTTTTTGTATTCAACTTTTGGAGTTCTATAGGTTGTAGTTATATCGTTTTGTTTTTTCCACTTAGTAAATTCAGAACTATAAAAACCAGAAGTATCTCCTTCTATAAATTTATTAGCTTTTTCCTTAACATTATTCAATGTACGAAGTCTTATTTTTGAAGGAATTTTTTTAATAAATTCATTAAATTCTTTTGAACCCTCTTTATTTTTACTATCTATTCTTTGAAAAGCACCTAACGGACCTTGAGCATATTCTTCTTTTTCTTTAGGAGTTAATAAAGATTCTGGAACGCCTGTTTCTACACCACTTTCACCGCCTTCAGAACCTTCAGAACCTTTATCATTATTTATATTTTCTCTAACCCACTCTGCAAAAGAACTTGTTAAGTCTACTTTCATCTCAGGGTATTCATTAATTTTACCAGTAATAAATTTATGTTTTTCTTCATTAGACATATTCTGCCAATTAACATTTGAAGCATAGTTTTTATTAAAATCATCCATTACCTGTTCAGGACTAGTAAATTTTAATATTTCAACATTAGTATTATCTAAATCTTCATCAGAAATATTAGGAAGCTCTTTAGTTTCTTTTAACTCTTCGATACGATTAGGTACTAAAGCTCTTGTGTAAGTTCCTCTAGCCTCGTTAGCTACTCCATAAACTCTAGCAGTGTTTACAACTTTATATTTTAAATCTGATTTTATAACTTCTTGTAAACTTTCTATATAAAGTTCTTTTGTATTTACATTTGACATCATTAAAGAACCACCACCAGACTCTTTAGCTTCTCTTTCTTTTATTTTTAATTTTAAATTAGTTAGAACCATAGCGTCTTTATATATTTGTTGGGTGTCTCCATCGTTCAATCCAACACCTTCTGAAATTTCAAACTCATTTAAAAAACTTTCAACTGTAATTTCTTGCTCACCTAATTTAATTATAAAATCAGAGCGTTTTAAATTTTCATTTGTAGATTCTACAGCTCCACTTGCCACAGCATTTAATTCTGAAACAGACTTATCAATTTCAATAGACGGTTTAAATTCTGTTTTTGTAGTAACTAAATTATCTATTTGTTCTTCTGTAAAAGGTTCTTTTGTACCAACTACTCCTAAATAAGAATCTATTGTATTTTGATTATCTACTGTTCTTTGTAAAACAGTTCTAAGAGAAAGTCTTTCTTTAGTTTTTACTTCTTTTCCTTCTTCGTTAAGAGTTACATCTCCCATTCCTTTAGGAAGAACAACTTTTTTACCGCCTACTTTGTAAGTTTCTAATTCAGCAGAAGGTCTAAGTCCAGTTTTACCCATCAACCAACCACCAACACTATCTTGTTGATTAATTATATCAGCACCTTTTTGAAGTTTATCACGTAAGGTTTTTTGATAGGCTGTCCTAGTTTCTTTATCGTCTCTTGTAATATTTTTAAAATCAGAATAACCTTCTACTTTTTTTCTATAAGCATTAGCATCATTATCTATTCTTTCATTTACTATTCTATTAAATTCTTCTTTATCTTTATCTGTTCCTTCATAAAGATGTTTATATTCAGGGTCTACTTGATACTGTTTAAGTTTGTTACTTCTAAAAGCTGATGTCCAGTTTTCTCCAGTTTTTTTATCTTTATATTCTCCATACTTATTAATCATAGTATTATGACCATTCCAAAATTTTACACCTTCTGTAAGTTGATTTGCCCTTTCATTTAACAAACCTTGATTACTAGACCAAAATTCATTAGCTCTTTCTTTAGCTTTTTTTCTAAGAATAGCATTTCCTACTTGTACTCCAAGCATTACACCTGTAAAAAGTTTAGCTCGTTTCTCTTGCTTTTTACGTTTTGATTTTGCTTGACTTAAAAGGGATTCTCCTAGTGTTTCAATAGACATTATTCTTCTCCTTTAGCCAATAAACTTTCAGGCTGTACATCTTCTTCTGGTTTTTCTAATAAACTTTTTTCTTTAGGAGCTTCAAAGTTTTCAAGTTTTTCTTCGATAACCTTAGGCAGTACTCCTGCTTTAGCTTTTGGAACTACTCGTTCTTGAGCAATAGACATAGCTTTTTCAATTCCTTCTAATTGTGCATCTGTATCATCATCTCCGTCTTCAGTTTCTTCATCTTGATATGTAATGTAGTCGTGAATACCAGCTTTTTCAGCTAATCCAATTAACATATACATCACAGGTTCTAATAATAATACCATTAAATCAGGATTCCACATTCCTTTTTGAAACCCATCTCTAAGAATTATTTGAGCTACATTACCTATTGGTAAATCATTTCTTATTAATTCCATAAGAGAATGATAAGCTTCTGGTTGAGTAATTTCTAAAAATATAGCGTCTTGTGCTGGTTCTAATTCTACATACTGAGTTGGTCCTTCCCAAGGAAAAGGAGTTTCAGGATTATTAGTAAGTGACGAGCCGGGAACAGGTCTACCACTAGTAGATAAATATTCTAATCCTTCTTGATTAGTTCCTTGTTGCATCATGTTTTCTTCCATTATCTAGCACCTTGCATATAGTTTAACCAAACATCATCTCCAAAAGAAGTTTGTGTTTGAATAGCATGATTCATATTAGCATACAAACCTCCAGAGTTTGACAACATAGTATTTTGATTTGCTAGTTGAGAAATATCTGTTTCGTTATATTTAGTATAAGCTTGTTGTGGACCTAAGCTTAAAAAATCTGTAAGGACTTCATTAGAACCTTGTGGATAGTCTATTGTTGGGTTAATAGTATTATCTATTTTAGTAGCTAAAGAAGTTCCTACTTGACCTATAACTTTATCTTGAACTTTTTCTTTAGCTTTTTCAAAAAATGTTTTTTCAGCTGCTTCTTCAACAACCTTGTCTCCTAGTATAGCTTCCGGAGTTACGTTTTGAGCTATTTGTTGTTCCATAGTTAAAGGATTTGCTACACTTTCTGCAGCTTTTTCAGCTATATTAGTAGTAAAATCAAACTCTTTCATATCCGGAGCATTCTTAATAAGGTCAGAAGGGTCTGCTTGAATACCAAACATTTCTTGAGCTTTAGTTTTAATTGTTTTAAATCCGTCACCTATAGCACCTGTAATAGTATTATATGCTCCTTGAATTTTAGTAGCTCCCCAATGTACACCTTGCATTAATTTACCAGCTGCTTTAGCAAATAAGTTTGAACTTTTAGCTAACCCACTTGCAACAGTTCCAAAGCTTCCCATACTAAATGCAGTGCCTGTTAAGCCTTGCCAGACCGCACCCGCAGCCCAAGGCATGATAAATCCCATAGCAATTTGTCCAACTATTCCAAGTTTAGCAAAAGGTTTCATAATTTTACCCATTACTTTTTTAATACCTTTACCTATTTTTTTTATAGCTTTACCAATTTGCTTTGCTTTTTTTCTTAGCCATCCCATAATATTCTCCTTTTACTTATCCGCCAAATAATGATTTAATTAAATTACCAACAGAACTTACGTTACTGCTCCAGTTTTTTGCAGACCCACCTTCATTAGCTATTGCTTGTGCATAAAGTTGAGCCTTTCTATTTTCTTCATTTTCACCTGACTGCCATGTATAGTTAGCTTCGTCTCTTAATTGTTGCCATAAAAATGATTGAGCTTGACTACTTGTATTGTAAACCATTTCTGCATTTTTCATAGCCACTTGGTTTGCAGCAGCAGTATTAATAGTATTTGCTTGTCGTCTCCAAGCTACATTAGATTGTTCTACAGCTTGAGCATTCTGAGCATTCCACTGGTCTCTAGCAAACTCTTGAGAAGAATTAAATTGATTAATGTTGTTTACCATACTAGCATTTGCTTTTTCTAAATCAGCACCTACTTGAAACTCCATAGCTTTCTGAGCATTCTTTTGTTGAGTATTAAACTGTTCCATTGCATTTGCTTGTTGAGTATTATTCATTTCAACCTGTGAAGCTAGTCCAGTCATAAACTGTTCTGTTTGATTTTCACTAGCAGCATTAAATTGTTTAGATGCATTATCAGCAGCTTGATTACTTAATATTCTTTGTTGTTCTTGTTGAGCTATTAGCATATTAGCTTGTTGCTCATTACTAAGATTAGCCATATCCATTTGTAAAAAGTTTCTAGCATTTTCTGCAGCTAGTCTTTCTTGAGTAGATAAGTTTGCTAAGTCTAAAGATGCTTGTGCTGTAGCATTTTGCATAATAGATTGTTGTCTAGCGTCCATATTAGTTATCTGTACAGTCTGCATAAACTTACTGTCGGCTAAAGCTTTTTGCTGGTCAGCATTAAAGTTTGCCATATCCATATTAGCATTGACCTGTGCATTGTTCATTGCAGCTTGTTGGTCATTACTAAGTTCTGCTAGTCCTAACTGTTGTGCTAACTGTGCGTTAGTTTGAGCAGCACTAATCTTTTTATTATAGTTAGCTAATTCAATTTGATTTTCAGCAGTCATGCTTTCACTATCTGCTTGGTTCTTAGCTGTTAAGTTAGCAAGAGCAACTTTTTCATTCATGCTTAACTTAGCCATATCAGCATTTTGTTTTAGCTGTTCATTCTGAGACATAATTTGAACATGAGTATTTAACTCTTGCATTCTAAATCTATTTTCTTCTGTAAAGTTAGCTGCATCAGTTGAGCTTCTTTCAGAAAGATTTGCAAGTTCCATCTGTTGTTCATTACCTAAATTAGCTAAGTCCATTTGCTGTGCCATAGCTGCATTAGTTTTTCTAAAGTCTACTAAGTTTTGTAAATTAGCTAACCTCATCTGTTGGTCAGAACTCATATTAGCTCTAGATGTGGTATTACGTTCTGATAGTTCAGCTAACTCTACTTTTAAACTAGCATCAAGATTAACTTCTTCCATACGAGAGTTAAGCTCTGCTTGTCTTGTAGACCTTTGAACCTTAGCGTTTAACTCAGATAATCTAAATTGATTCTCTGCTGAAAAGTTTGCAGTATCTGTAGCAGCTCTGTCTTGTAACATAGCAAGTTCAATCTGTTGCTCATTAGACATGTTAGCCAAGTCCATTTGCTGTGCAAAATTAGCGTCAGTCTTTCTAAAATCTATAAGAGTTTGTATATTTGTAAGTCTTTCTGTTTGCTCTGCTGTCATTGTGTCTTTAGCAGCTGCATTCATTTCAGAAATTCTTTGCATCTCAACTTGAAGCTCACCTGAAAGATTGGCTTTTTCCATATCTTGATTCAGGTCTGCTTGACGCATTACTTTATTTATTTGAGCATTATAACTTTGTAATTTAGCTTGTTGCTCTGAAGACATGTTCTGGCTACCGGCTGCATTTAAAGCTTGTAGATTTGCCAAGTCCATTTGAGCATTAACATTTAATGTAGATATTGCTGCTTGTTGTCTTTGTGCAGATTCTTGAGAAGCCATTGCTTGTTCATTCTGAATGTTCTGCATTCTAACTTGTTGTCTATTACTAGCAGTTTGTTGTACAGCACTTTCATTAAAAGTACCTTGTTGTACAGCAATCTGTTGAGCCATCTGTGCAGTCTGCGAAGCAGCTGTTTGTCTGTTAGATAAATTTTGCATTCTAAGTTGCATACTAGACTGAGCCTGTTGCAAGTTAGCTTGTTGGTCATTAGATAAATTTTGAGCTGCTCTTGCTTGTAAAGCCTGTGCATTGCTCTGAGCCATTGGAAGAGCACTCTGTATGATTGCATTAAACAATGCATCTCTTCCTACTGTGGAAGCTTGTAATCCTCTGGAAGCCATCTGTTGATTAATTGCATCAACTGCAGGTCTAGCCCATAGTGGAGTTTCTCCGTCTTCCATACCAGCAAGTAAAGATGACATCTGTGTAGATACTAAAGCTTCTTGAGGAAGTGCTGCGATTGCTGCGTTTACTTCAACAGGGTTTGAATCTACTTGAGCTTCTACAGTTGCTGGGTCTTCTGCTATTGCAGCTGTAATTGGTTCTGGTACATTACCAACAACTGCCATCATGTCTGCGGCAGCTACTGTTCTTTCTTTACCAGTGACTGCTTCCATTGACGCAGCAGCCATTGTAGGTATGCCGCCTATTTGAGAAGCATCACCTTGAGGTGCAGTACCTGTTATAGCTTCACGACCTTCTAAGTCTACTGAAGGTGCAGTTCCTAACTCATTAGCTATTCGTGTTGCAGCTTCTCCAACTTGAGCCGTTCTTTGTGAAGCTGTTTTAAATGCAGGTATATTATCAATCTCTACATTGTTTGCTTGTGGTGTAAAGTCTGCAGCAAAATATTCTGCATTTGCAGCAGTTTCTCTTTCAACACCTTGAACAGTTCCTGCAATACCTGTAGCAGCTGTTCCAGTTTGTGCTACTCTTGAAGTAGCTGTTTTGTATTCGGGAAGGTCAGTTAAATTAACTCCTCTTTCTCGTGCTAGAGCATTTAATTCATTTAGCTCTCCTTGACCTATTGTTTGTGCTTGTCTTGTAGCAGCATTTATATCTGTTACATCAGCAACAGTTTCTGGTCCACCTTCTCTTGTAGCACCATCAAAAGTAGCGTTAGGACCAAGAGTTCCAGTAACATCTGCTGTCATTCCTTTAGCAGCTTCAGCATCACTAATCTGTGCTGGACCGCCTGTTTCTGTTAAAGTTTTTTCACCTACTACAGCTTCTCTACTTACAGTTCCAGTTGCAGCATCTATGTTTACATCTTCACCAACTTTAGTAGCGTCAAAAGTAGAAGTAGTAATATCATCAGGAGCATCTGTCTGTTGAGTAGTTCCTTGTGCTGCATCTTCCATAGCTTTTACAGAAGCAGTTTTAGCATCTATACCTTCTCTTGTTTCAATTTGTTGAGTTGTTACATCTGGACCAAGTTCAACTTCTTTAGGGTCTGCAATAGTAGGTCTTTCTACTGCTGCTAATCTTTCAGCTCTTTGTTGAGGTGTTTCTGGAGTAGGAGGAGTATCGTTATCACCACCACCACCATTATCATCAGAACCACCATCATCACCAGTACCATCATCACCAGTACCGTTGTCATCGTCATCATCTCCCGTATCTTGAATCCAACCATCTCCAGGAACATATTTCCAACCGTCTGCTATTGCATCTGCTCTAGTTTGATATCCTCTAATTTGCCACCAAAGCTGTCGGCGTTGCTGAGTAGCTTGTTGAGTAGTTTGTTGAGTAGTTTGTTGAGTAGTTTGTTGACGGTCTTCTTGAGAATCAACAGCACGAGTACCGTCTTCACGAATAGAAATTAATTCTTCAGAGTTTATAGGTACGCCTGTGTTTATTTCTTCCCTAATTCTACCATCGTCTATAACACGAGGAAGTTTAGGAGGATTATTTCCTCCAGCATATATAAAATCATCTTTAGGATTACCTTGGTCTTTAGGATTAAATGGTATTCCCGGACCTGCTGGACCGCCTTTTACTATAGGGTCTTTTAATAATGAAGGGTCAATTACTTTTGGTCCTGTAGTTTTCTTTACAGGTACTGGATTACCTTTTACAGGTCCTGTAGTTTTCTTTACAGGAAGCTTAGGAGCTTTTAATGTAGGCTCTTTAGCCCTCATATTAGAAACTCTTCTACCTTTATTATATCTTTTTCTTGTTGATTTGGTTTTTTTCATAATCCTTGTATACCTATTTTACTTAACTTCAAAGAGTTTGTCAAGCTTTTCTCCTATTTTATCTATTCTATCCATGAGGATTCCCATGTCATCTTTAAGTTCTGATTTGGTTACATACTCTTTTGCAATCTCTTCACGAGTCTTGTTAAGTAATATGTCAATGCGTTTGTTTTCTGATGTGTTTTGTTTGATGCTATAAAGCACCGGAGCTAACACCAATGTTATGAAGATGTTCCAAAACAAATATGGTGTTAATTCCATAGCTTATTAATTTGCTGCGATGTAATCAGTACCAGTAGTAATTGCTGCAACGTGAGTAGTCTTTTTACTACCTGCTGCTCCTTTTACATCTGGAGTATCGTCACTAGCGTCTACTGGTTCGTATAGTAAGATTGTAGATAAGTGGTCTACGTTTCTTTGAACCATCTCGTTTATTTCAGCTTGTGTCATGCCTTCAACGTCCCAACTTCCAGCTTTTACACCATCAATTAAGTTTACGCTATCAGTTCCTGCTGCTAAACATTCTGTTACTGTTTGTGCCATTTTATTCTCCTTTTTTGTTGTTACCCTTCTAGGGTTTCTATTCTAGTTGTTAATGCTGTTATTATAGCATCTTGTTCTTGTATAGCTTTTACAAGCATAGGTATTAATGCAGAAGGTGCAAGACGTTGTCTGCCATCAGAATCATCTTCTTTCCACATATCAAAACCATCTTTTATTTCTGAATGAGCAGCAATAGTTGTTTTAACTTCTTGTGCTATAAAACCATGATTTGTGTAATCATTCATTACACGCTTATCAGAACCATCTACATATGCTCTTTGTGTGTTAGGAATATCTTTTTCTTTTTTCCATTTAAATGTAACAGGGCGTAAATCTTTTATAAAAGATAATCCTGCGGTAGAGTTAGTAATTTCTTCTTTATACCTTTCATCAGAAGGAGCTGAAATTGAAGTAGCACCAAAAGCTATAGCTGAATCATTTGTTCCTTCACCAAAACAAAATGATGTATTAGCATTACCTACAGCACCTCTACCCATAACTATTTGATTATGCCCACCAGCACCAGATATTTCAGCAGTATATCCAATAATTATATTTTCATCACCATTGGTGTATGCATCACCTGCACCTGTACCGATTGCTACATTTTGAGTACCTGTAGTGTTTGCGAATAAAGCATCTCTACCGACTGCGACATTATTAGAAGCTGTAGTGTTAGAACCTAAAGAACCATAACCTACAGCTGTGTTAGAATCACCTGTGGTATTAGCGTCTAAAGAATTTGTACCGACAGCAGTATTAGGTGTACCTGTAGTGTTTGCTGCTAAAGAATTGTAACCAAGTGCTGTGTTGTTATTGGCTGTAGTGTTTTCTCCTAAAGTGTTGTAACCAATAGCTACGTTATTAGAACCTGTAGTATTTGCATCTAAAGAACTTAGTCCCATTGACACATTTAAGTTACCAGTTGTTATTGATGCACCTGAACTTGTGCCAACTGCTGTGTTGTGTGAACCTGTTGTACAAGCTCCTAATGTACCAAAACCGACTGCTACATTATTATTTGCTTCGGTATTAGCATCTAAAGCTAGTGAACCCACTGCTGTATTCTGTGTACCTGTAGTGTTTGCTAATAAAGCACTTGTACCAACTGCTGTATTGTTAGCTGCTGTAGTATTAGATATTAAAGCTGCTCTTCCAACAGCTACATTATTAGCACCTGTAGTATTTGTTTCTAATGCTGCTTGTCCAACAGCTACATTATATTGAGCAGTTGTATTAGCAAATAAAGCTTTGTGTCCAAATGCTGTATTGGCAGCACCTGTAGTATTAGCACCTAAAGAAGCATAACCCATAGCTGTACTACTGTTAGCTGTAGTATTAGCGTCTAATGAACCTGAACCAACTGCTGTATTCTGAGTACCTGTGCTGTTTGTACGTAAAGCAAGAGTACCAAATGCTGTATTATCACTAGCAGTTGTATTAGCAGCTAAAGCACCGTCACCCATAGCTACGTTACTTCCACCTGTTGTGTTTGAACCAAGAGTACCACTTAAACCTGACCATTCACAACCTACTGCTACGTTGTTAACTCCTGTAGTATTTGCAGTTAATGCTTTATAACCAACAGCCGTAACTCTACCACCTGTAGTATTTGCAGTTAAAGCTAAACTTCCCACAGCAGTATTTACACCACCTGTAGTGTTTGCTTTTAATGCATCTTTACCCATAGCTGTGTTATTAGAACCTGTGGTGTTTAGATATAAAGAATTTACACCAACTGCTGTGTTATTGGGTGCTGTGGTATTAGTTGCTAAAGCATTTACACCAACAGCAGTAAGAGTATCCCCTGTAGTGTTTGCTAATAAAGCATGATAACCTACAGCCGTGTTATTTGAGGCAGTAGTATTTGCTCCAAGAGCATCTGAACCTACAGCTACGTTTGCACCACCTGTAGTATTTGCGTCTAAGGCTTGTCTACCTACACCAACATTATCGTTTCCTGTAGTATTAGCTGCTAATGCTGCTTGACCTAAACCAACAAGATTAGCACCTGTAGTGCTAAGTCTTAAAGCATGATACCCAACTGCAACATTATTCATATCTGCATTACCACTAGGGTTTTGTGTAAACAATGCGTTTGTTCCTACTGCTGTAGATTGGTCTCCTGCTACGTTAGTTCCTAAAGCTCCTGAACCTATACTGACATTTGAAACACCAGTTGTATTAGCATCTAATGCTGCATATCCCACAGCTATATTTTCTTCACCTGTAGTGTTTGCTCCTAAACTATCTGAACCAACTGCAACGTTATATGCACCTGTAGTATTAGCATCTAGTGCTGCATAACCAAACGAAGCATTATCAGAACCTGTAGTGTTTGCTAGTAAAGCCCCTTTACCAACTGCGGTGTTATTACTTGCTGTAGTATTACCCCATAAAGCCTGTCTACCCATAGCTGTATTAGAAGCACCTGTAGTATTTGAGCTTAAAGAAGCATATCCAACTGCTGTGTTGTCGTTTGCAGTCGTGTTTGCATCTAGTGCCGCTGCACCAACAGCTACATTAGTTGTACCTGTAGTGTTAACACCTAAAGCGTTATTACCTATACCTAC
>Ga0181398_1000321_pt1 | contig 14538 bp, 27 predicted proteins | sample 21SPOviralmetaG_FD_130127 | JGI IMG/M metagenome (GOLD analysis project Ga0181398, IMG submission 130127) | Marine viral communities from the oligotrophic San Pedro Time Series (SPOT) site, San Pedro Channel, CA, USA - 21 SPOT_SRF_2011-04-29 | ecosystem: Environmental > Aquatic > Marine > Strait...
GTATATTTATAGTATATTATAATATTTTGTTAAAAACATTTGGTAGTTTGTAAATAAGTTATTATATTTACAGTATTAAATTAATAATATGAAAAAAACAAGATTTAGTCTGCATACAGACATAGAAAGAAAAGAGGTAACATTTATGTGCCACTTTAAACTAGAAGGTGTTATGAACACTAACACTTTACATTCATTTGATTTTATAGAATTAGATGATATGAGTTGCCAAATTGAAATACATAACCTTGATCATTTTAAAACAATGTGTCAAGTTCAAGGAGTAGCTCAAAAATTTGTAAAAGAATTTATACAAGAGGCAATTAGAGTTGCATGTTTTAGAGGATGGGATGTTGAAATTGATCATGAGAACAGTTCATGGCTAAGACTACCTGATACTATTGAAAGATTAGAAACACAAATAGTATAATTATGTTTGGTAAAATAAAATGTTCAAAATGTAAGAAACCTATAGCTAGAAAAGTTGTAGAAACTGAAACTGTAGAAACAGAATATCATGAATATGATAGACAAAAAATAGAGCTTTATATTTATACTGATTATAATACAGATGAAATAAATGAAAGTGCTATATTTTGTAGTAAACAATGTTATGAAGATCATTTAAATTTTCAAGACATGTGTTTGCAAGATGATATGGACTGGATGGAAAGTTAAACATAAATTCTAAACAGTTACAAGAGAGGGTTAATAGCTCTCTCTTTTTTTTTGTACCTTATTCAAATGGCAAGAAAAGTAAAAAGAAAAACATTAGTAAGAAAGTTAGATAAGATCTTCTCACAATACATAAGAGAAAGAGATACAAATAGTAAAGGTTATGGTAAGTGCTGCACATCAGGTAAAACTATTCATAAAAGCAAAGGTCATGCAGGTCATTTTATTAGCAGAAGATTTATGTGTACTAGGTGGGATCCTGAGAATGTACACCTCCAATCAGCATATGACAATACATTTTTAGAAGGTAGACAATATGAATATGCCTTGTTTATTAATAATAAATATCATGCAGATAAAGCTACTGAATTGCTAATAAAGTCAAGGGAAACCTGTAAGTTTTCAACAGATGAATTAGAGGAAATGATAGAACATTATAAAACTTTATTGGAAGAAGTATAATATATTATAATATTATTTGTATATTAGCAGTAAGAAAAACATTTAATTTTGAGTATATATAAAAATAAGGGTGAAGAACCTACTGCAAAAGACAGCATGATCCAAGACCAAAAACTAAGGTTTGATCAGCTGCTACAACTCTATAAAGATCTAGCATCTGAATATAGAGAATTATTAAGAGAAAATACTAACCATAAATTCAAGATTTCTGAACTAGAAGGTAAAGTTGAAGCTCTAGATAATATATTCCAAAAATGGAAACAGTCCAATGAGGACATAAAAAAAAACCTTAATCCAAATTTAATTTATGATGGAATCCAAGAATATAAAAGTTAGTACAATAAAATTTATAGAAGAAGATGGAACATGGTCTAATGGAGATCACACATACATCAAATACAAACTCCATCTAAACAATGGAGAAAAACCTGAGTTCTTAGCAAAGAATCAATCTACAATAGATAAACTTAATGTAGGTGATGATGTTAGATACTCTTATAAAAAAGAAGGGCAGAATTTTGCCAAGATAGAAAAAGAATTTAATCAATCTAAATTTAATAACATGAGTAAAAACACTAATCAGAGTACAGCCACAAATGGTATGTCTCAACAAGAATCTATTGCTAGATCTGTAGCATGGAATAATGTAAGTCAATTTGTATTCTCTGAGGAATTTCAGAAATATGATGATAGTAAATTAGTAGATCAAGATGGTAAGCAGTTAATATTTTCTACTAGACAACAGAAGATGATAAATCAAGCTGCCTCTGCTGCAAACATAATATATAAAGAACTATTAACTAAACCTAAGTAATCATGGCACAAGAAAATAAACCTGATTTTGTAGGTGGTGTATATTTAGATGAATCACCTAAAGATTTTGTAATATTAAAAATGAGGATGCATGTTGATAGATTTCAACAGCACCTAGATAATCCTTATGTTAAATCTTTTGTTCAAAAAAACAATGGATATTTAACAATGGATGTTTTAAAAAGTAAGAATGGAAAGTTGTATATTCCACATAGTGAATTTGTACCTGAGAAAAAGGTAACTACAGTTGAACACAATCCTGATAGAAATTTAGATTCAGGATATGCTAAAAATGATAATCCATTTGAAGATTAGAACATGATACTAGACATTAAATCCCAACTTGATCTTATACATAAAATCAGAAATGGTGAAATCAAGGAGGGGTTAGCTCTAGGTATTAAATCATTTGATACATATTTTAGATTTAAAGAAGAATTTGGTGTGTTCTTAGGACATAGTAATGTAGGTAAAACACACTTTTGTTTCTACTTAATGTTTCTATATTCATATAGACATGGGTTAAGATGGCTATGTTATAGTAGTGAGAATGAAGTTTACAGTAATATAAAAAGAATAATAGAGTTTAAATGTGGTCTGCCCATTAACAAAATTGATGAGGAGGAGTTGGAGAAGGCAAGTAAGTGGGTGGATTCACATTTTAAATTTATAGCAATAGATGATATTCAAACATATAAAACTCTACTTGATCTAGGAACAGAGATAAAAAAGTCATGGGATTACAATGGTTTTTTAATAGATCCATATAATTCCTTAGCTAAAGACAGAGAGTTGTATAGAAGTGTAGGGGGACATGAATATGATTATACAGTATGTAGTGAGTTTAGATTGTTTTGTCATAAACATAAAGTAGCATTATGGCTAACTACTCATGCAGTAACAGAGGCACTTAGAAAAGTACATCCTGCTCATCATGAGTATGCAGGTTATCCAGTTTGCCCAAAATTTAGTGATTGTGAAGGAGGAGGAAAATTCTCAAATAGACCAAACTTTTTTTGCTCAATTCATAGGATGGTCCAACATCCATTGGACTGGATGATTACAGAGATGCATGTTTTAAAAATTAAAGACACTAGTACAGGGGGAATGCCTACCAGTTTTTTAAACCCAATCAAGATGAGATCAGTAATAAATAATGTTGGTTATAGTATAGAAGGAGAGGATATGATAAGAATGATAGATGAACATACTGGAGAAAGCATACCAAAAACATAAGATTTGGCTAAACATTTGTAGATCATTTGGATTAGATAATGAGACAGCTAAAGACATAGTATCAGAAATGTATTTAAAATTACATGACATAACAGAAAAAGGAACTGACATTACATATGGTAAAGATGATATTAATTATTATTATATTTTTAAAATACTCTACACAATGTTTTTGCAATTAAAAAAGAAACAAAGTAGAGTTAGGTTTGTAGATGAAGATGTATTAAAACATATAGAAGGATCTCAGGAAGTTGAGTATGCTGTACTAGAGAAGAAGTTTAATGATGAGTTTAATAAGCTGCACTGGTATGATCAAAAAGTATTTGAAATAATTGCATCAGGAACTAAAATTTCTGAACTTAGTAGAAAGACAACAATTACATATATAAGTCTATACAATACTTATAGAAATGTAAAGAAGATGTTAAAGAAAAAAATTGGATTATGAAACTAGGAGATTTAGTAGAGTTGGTAATAAGAAAAATAACATTAGGTTATGGTAAAAGTTTTGCAAAAGCAGTTGCTAAGTTATTTGGCTATGAAGATTGTGGATGTGATAAGAGGCAAGAGAAATTAAATAAATATATAATTACAAAAGATGGGATTAAGAAGTTATAAAGTATTGTTAAGGCAACAGATGGAAGAAGATGATTACATGAGTTTTACTGGATTCAGAATATCTATGCAGAATGGATTTACAGATGATGATTTAAAAGTTGTCTACACATTACATGCAAAGTATTTTGATCATAAATATACTGTTCCTTGTGGTTGTGGAGGAGCTAGAAAGATGGACACAATAAATGTGTGGATTAATGATCTACAAAAAATTTATGACAATGGTGTTCAGTCCCAAGAGTTATCAGAATAAAGAGAACTGGAAGAAAGGTGAGTTATCTGAAAAGAGATTTAAAGAGTATATGGACAAAATAGGAATAGGTGCAGAGAAAACATCAGAGAAAATTGACAGGTTTGATCATATAGATTTTATTGTAGGAGATAATACACCAGTAGATCTAAAAGGAGATAAAAATACTGATGCAGTATGGTTAGAAAAAACAAATGTGTTTGGAGGTAAAGGATCATTGTTAGGAAAGGCAAAGTTTATTGTAATAGAATATCTAGATATTAATGCTTATGTATTTTACAATAGACTTAAATTAGTTGAGTATATAAAACAGTTTAAAGATATATGTAAAAACAAATCTGACTATCATTGTTTATATACTAGAGAAGGTAACAAAGATGTAATAATAAAAGTAAGAGAATCAGATATTAAAAATTATGAAAGATTTAGATTTCACTACTAGAATACCTGCAAAGGATATGGACAGAGAATTGATTAGTAAAAAATTAGACAATTTAAAAGACCTCCAGTATATAACAAATGCTGAGATAGCCAACAATATATTATTAGAATATCAAAAAAAGAATCCTACTAATGAAAAGCTAGAGACATTAATTAATGCTGTAGTACAAATACATTTTTATGTAACAGAGCTACAGAATGATAGACATCTTTTGATGTTGAGTATAGATGAATATAGAGCAGATAAATTAAGAGCAATTGAAAGAGCTAGAAAAGCTGAATCCAAATTGGAGACCAAAGAAGATTGAACTAGGAGTAGAAGTAGAATTTGATCCTAACACAATTTATAGAGGTGCAGAGATAGATATAGAGAACCTGATAATAGATCAGCTTAATGCAGTATGGATGGATTATGAAGCTATACCAAACATGTATGAGGAGGTATTAATAACATTTCAAAACATGGAGTTGTTAGCTAGAATAATAGGAAAGTTCTATCATGTACATGGAGACAGATTATATATAACAGTAACATTAAAACTACAAGAATGAAAATAACACTATTAGATGGTAAAACATATGACAAAGAAGAATTAGTAAAAAAGGCTTATGATGATGAATTTTATTATGGGCATCTAGGCAAGTATGCTTTCAGTAGCACAACTATAGGACATTTACTGTCCTCACCTAAAACATATAAACACATATTGAATTATGGTCAAGCAGATGTACAAGCATTTAGAGATGGGTGGTTAGCTCATGCATGTGTTTTGCAGCCTGATGTTTTTGAGAAACAAATATTCATAAATGTGCAGTCAAAGAATACAAAGAAATATAAAGATGCAGTAAAAGAATTTGGCAAAGTGTTTACTATGAAAGAAAAACATGATGCAGAAAGACTGACTGATGCTTTACTTAGAAATGAAATGGTGTTAGAGAAATTATCTGATTCTGATTTTGAGGTATCAGAAGTAGGTGAAATAGGATTTGATGATTCTATAAAATTTCCTTTTAGAGCTAGAGCAGATATTTTAGGTAACAACTCAAGCATGTATGATTTAAAAACAACAAGCTCATTACAGGGTTGGAAATACTCAGCAAACAAATATAACTATGATGTTCAATTATTCATATACTGCCAACTCTTTGATATACTACCTAACAGGATGGGATTTATTGTTATAGATAAAGGATCACTTGATATAGGATATGCAGAGGGAAATGAGGAGTTTTATCTTAGTGGTGCAGCAAAAGTAAAAAGAGCTTTAGAGACTTATGAGGAATGGTTTATGCAGGAAGTAGATTTAGATCAATATTATATAAACATAGAACTATGAAACATTACATACCAAAAGCAGATTTAAGATATTACCTAAGAACAACAAAAAAAGACATAGAGTTTCAACAAAGAATACTAAGGTATTTATGTTATGGGATTCCATTTTGTGCTGTTTGGGTTGTCTTTTTAATTAACTTTTTATTTTATATATTTACTGGAAAGGTAGGATAGAAGATGAAGATTTGTTGCAGATGTGAGATAGAGAAACCAATATCAGAATTTCACAAAAAGACTAGCAGCAAAGATGGTTATGATAATAGATGTAAAGATTGTAAAAGGAATTATAACAGACAGTATAGAAAAGATAATCCTGAACATGTCAGGGAATACAATAAAATTTATACAAGAAAAGTAAGGAAGAATCCAATAAACAGAATGTATAAAAATGTTATGTCTAGATCATCAAAGTTTAAAAAGAAAAAAAATATAGTTACAGATAAAAGTTATGCTGAGATTCTAGGTTGTTCTAAAGAATATTTAGCTAAACACTTAGAAGGCAAATTTGATGAGAACATGAACTGGGATAATTATGGATCTTACTGGGAAATTGATCATGAGATAGAGTTGTTTAGATGTCATGATGTTCAGGACTTTGAATTAATAAATCACTTTACTAATCTAAGACCATTAGAAAAGAATAAAAATAGAATGAGGAATTATGAGTAGAAAAGATTATCCAGTATGGACAGGTGTGCTTAATTACTTTCCTGATGCTTTAATGGAAGTATCAAGAGTTAGCAAGATTGGAAATGAACAACATCATAAAGGCAAACCATTACATTGGGATAAGAGTAAAAGTATGGATCACCTAGATGCTTTAACTAGACATCTAATACAAGCAAAAGAAGAAGATGATGATGGAGTATCACATTTAGCTAAAGTAGCATGGAGAGCTTTAGCAGCATTACAAGATAAATTAGAAAAAGATGATAAGAACAAGAAGTAGGATCAGAAACCTGATAGATGAAATAGAGGCACTATCACAAATAAGAGTATTTGAAGATACTAGAAGAAGGGAAACAGTAGAGATTAGATCTCTCCTATATACAGTATTAAGAAAGTTCTATAGGTTTAACCTAAGAGAGATAATGGAGATAGGTGAGGAATATGGCTACTATATAACACATGCTAGTGTAATTCACAGCCTTAAATCATTTGACATATATAAGCAGTACAATAAGAACCTAGATGAATGGTATTGTGCAATAGTTGTTGATCTTGAAGAAGATGTAGCAGCTAGTAGAATTGATTTTATTAAACCTAAATTGAAGTATCTGTCAGAAGAAGATCTGTTAAAGTTATCAACAATTGTACAAGAAATGTATGAGGAGGCTATTATACAGATGAGTAAGGAAACCTTACAAACCTGACAAAAAAATGACAAAAAAGGGAATAGCAGTCTTGTTACTATTATTATTAACATCCTGTTATTCAATTAAGAGTTCAATAATTAACAAGTTAGATGAGAAGTTACCTAGATCAAAATATACAATAGAGAGATTAGAAAAGTTAAAAGATTCATTAAGTAAGAGATGGCAAAAGATAGATCAAAGTTTTTAGAAGTGTTTGCAAGTAAGATGGGGAATGTTAGCAAAGCATGTGCAGCAGCTAGTATCTCTAGACAGACTTTCTATGATTGGATGAAGGATAGTGAATTTGCAGGTCAGGTAGATGAAGTTAAAGAAGGACTACTAGACTTTGCAGAACACCAACTGCTTTCTAATATAAAGGATGGTAAAACTGCTGAGATCTTATTCTACCTAAAAACTAAAGGAAAGAAAAGAGGATATATAGAAAGACAAGAAGTAGATACAGTGGGAGACAAGATGTTTGAGGTAAAGATTCTAAAGGATGAAACAGATACAGACTAATGTTGTATTTGAAGTTTTAGAATTAAGCACAAGCAAAATAGTGGCACTACAGGGATCTTCAAGATCAGGTAAAACTTTCAATACATTATTGTGGATTATATTTAGCTATTGTAATAAGCATACAGGTAGAGTGATATCTATATGTAGAAAAACATTACCTAGTTTAAAAGCATCAGTTCTAAGAGACTTTCTAGAAATCCTAAAGCATAATGAGCTGTACTCAGAGATCTATCATAACAAGACATCTAATGAGTATTGGTTAAATGGAAACCTAATAGAGTTCTTTAGCTTAGATATGGGATCTAGAGTTAGAGGTAGAAAGAGAGATCTGTTATTTGTAAATGAAGCTAATGAAGTGGATCTAGAATCATGGAATCAGTTACTGTTTAGAACAGATGGTGTAGAAGGTCAGGTATCATGTATTCTTGATTACAATCCACATGATCAGTTCCACTGGATATATGATAAAGTGTTAGAGAGACCTGATTGTCAATTACACATTTCTACATTTATGCAGAATCCATTTATATCAGATACACTAAGACAAGAACTCCTAAGATTAAAAGAAACAGATCCTGAATTATACAGAGTATATGGATTAGGATTAAGAGGACAGAATAGATCACTTGTATTTAGGTTTAATATTTGTAATGATATTCCTGATACAGCTAAACTTGTTTCAAGAGGATTAGATTTTGGATTTGCCTCAGATCCAAGTTCTATGTGTGAAACTTACATAGAAGGAGACAATATGTATGTTAAAGAGATTCTATATGAAAAAGGATTAACCAATCAGGACCTAGCTAGAAAGTTTGATGCACTAGGATTAGATAGAAGGGATGAAATCTTTGCAGATTCTAGTGAACCTAAAAGTATAGAGGAGATCTATAGAATGGGTTGGAATATAAAAGGCAAGAAGAAATATGAGATCAATTATGGAATAGACATGATCAGAAGATACAAACTACATGTAACAAAAGATAGTATAAATGCTATAAGAGAATTAGAGAGTTACAAATATGTAGAAGATAGGAATGGCAATCCAACTAATAAACCTCTAGACTTAAACAATCACTTCTGTGATGCATTAAGATATTCTGTAGTTCACAAACTATCATATCCTAATTATGGTAGGTATGCTATAAAATAAAAAAGAGGGGAGATCCTAGAACCTCCACCTCTGTACACATAATATGTGCCATTAAAACTAATTAATATGAAAAAACATCACAATGAATCTACATATGACATTAGGATAACTAGTCCTGTTGTCAAGATCCAAAGTAACAAGGTTATTAACCATAATGGTAGGTTAAAATATTTTTCTAAGTCTTTTAAATCTTTCATAATTATAGTTTTTGTTTTTCTTTAATATAAAGTTCTTCTGTATTTATTTGATAGAAGGGACCATTCATTACAACTGGTACTTCTTTGTCTAGTTCTTGACAGTCTACAAAACCATCTTTTTGAACTGGCACCATAATTCTATCTGAAACCATAGTTAATAGTTGGCAGATTTCTTCAGGTGTAGAAGTTTGGTAAAAGTTTAATACTTTGTCAAAGTTAATTTTAGTAGTGTTTTTCATAATTAGTATAAATATAATACATTATAATAACATAACCAAACATTTTAATAAGTTTTTTTTAAAACTTTTATTATAAAGTATTATATAAGTATGGAAATCACAATTAAAATACCTGAGAACCTAAGAGAAATAACTCTTGGACAATATCAGAAATACTTAAAGATGGAGAAAGAGAATAAAGATGAAACCTTTATAGCTCAAAAAATGATAGAGATCTTTTGTCAAACAAGACTAGATTATGTAATGAAAATGAGATGGAAAGATGTACAAGACATTACAGTAGATTTAGCTAATATGTTTGAAGCAGATCAGAAACTAAAGAAACAGTTTACAATGGATAGTACAACTTATGGTTTTATACCTAATCTAGATGAGATCTCTTTTGGAGAGTTTGTTGATCTAGATGGATGCCTACAAGACTGGCAAGAAATGCATAAAGCCATGCAGATACTATACAGACCTGTTGATATTAGTGTAAGAGGCAAGTATAATATTAAACAATATGATGGTGTTCTAGATGATAGCATGAAAGAAATGCCATTAGAATATGAATTAGGTGCTGTTTTTTTTTTATTGAGTTTAGGAAAAGAGTTGTCAGCAACTATGATGGATTATTTACAGAGGGGAGTTCTGAAGGAGCATACACTTCTGAAGCAGGGTTTAGCAGAAAATGGGGTTGGTATTCATCATTTTACAAGGCAGCTCAAGGAGATGTTACAAGATTTGAACATATCTCAGAACTTAGGTTACACAAAGTCTTGATGTATTTAGAATATGAAACAGAAAAAACAACATTAGAAAATCAGAGAATAAAAAGAAAGTATGGCAACAAGTAAAGTACAAAGAGGGTTTTATTTAGTAGTACAGGCTGTTAAAGATGAGCTTATAAATAATCCTAGTATTAAATCAGTAACATTTGGAGATATTACAGATGTAGATTTACAAAAACAAACAATATTTCCATTAGGTCATATCATAATAGATAGTGTTTCTCATATAGGCAAAACTATGCAGTTCTCATTTACAGTACTTACAATGGAACAGATAGACAGCAATAAAGATTATGTAGATGATTTGTTTTTAGGTAATGACAATACACATGATATTTTAAACACACAACTTGCAGTTTCTAATAGATTAATTACAAGACTAAGAGAGGGACAACTTTATGCTGATGGTTTTCAATTAGTAGGTGATGCTACATGTGAACCTTTCTTTGACAGATTTGAAAACATACTAGCAGGATGGGCAACAACATTTACTGTTGAAATAATAAATGATATAGATTATTGCTAATGAAATACAAAGAGACAGTTAAGGTGTTAGAGGACTTTGCTAGAGAAGTAATAAAAGGTGCTAGAAAGAATCTAAAGAAAAAGAAAGCATCAGGTAAACTACAAAGATCTATTAAGAGTAATGTAAAAGTAAATCCTAAGTCTTTTGAATTAGATTTTGAAATGGAAGGATATGGACAATATCAGGATGCAGGTGTAGATGGTAAAAAGAAAAGATATGGTAAAAGAAAAGCAGGACTTCCTACATTTAGTTACAAAGATAAAATGCCTCCTCCTAAATCACTAGATAAATGGGTTGTTAGAAAAGGACTAAAAGGTACAAGAGATGCAAAAGGTAGATTTACTAAAAGACAATCTCTTACATTTTTAATTGCTAGATCTATATTTTTGAAAGGTCTAGAACCAACATACTTCTTTACAGATGCATTTCAAGCAGCATATAAGAAATTACCAAAACAATTCATAGATAAGTATGAATTAGACATAGACAACTTTTTAAAATTTACCACAAAATAATGGCAACTTATTTAACAAGACTTAGATCACCTTTTTTTATTGATGAAACTTCCACAGCAACATCAGGTTCAGCAGACTTAACAATTACAATTAATAGTGCTACACAATATGTAATATCAAAAGATACATCTAGTAATAGAGTAATATTTGAAGTATCAGAATTGATAAGAGACTTCCTAGATATTACATGGGATGGTGTATTTCCATATAGCACTACCACTAAAAACAGTCTAGTTAAATATGCACTAATTAAAATAGAATTTTTTACAGGAAATAAAGCTGCAAGAGCATTAACTCCTCAATCAGCATCTCAAACACTTACTCATAACCTTTATGGTTTTGATGCATATAGTGAGTTTAAAGAAGGATCTAACAAGCAATTAGTTGCAGGACAGTTATTACAAAGTAACACTACAATGTATCTTCCTGAAACTGGAGATGCATATGTTCCTACAGAAAGCTCTAATGGTGTAACATATACAACAATTCCTGATACACTAGCAGATGGTGGAACTCAATCAATAGGAGGTATTACTATAACTGTAAAAAGGATATGTGAACCAATATACAATATTATTAAGGTTATATTCATAAACAAATTTGGAGCTTTACAAGAATATTACTTTAACAAGAAAAACATACAATCATTAAATGTAACAAAAGAAAGCTATAAATCTACTTTAATATCAGGTCAGACCTATAACACATTTGACCATCAAAAATATCAATACAATAAACAAGGATCAGAAAGGATAACAATGAACACTGGTTATGTTGATGAAGGACAATTTGAACCTATAAAACAGATCATGTTATCAGAATTAATGTGGGCTGAAATAGGGGTAGCAGTTTATCCTATTAATGTAATAACAAGTTCATTAGAAAAGAAAACAAGGACAAATGATAGACTAGTAAATTACAGTTTAGATTTTGAGTTTGCATATGATATGATAAACAATGTTAGATAATGAGTGCATACCAGTTATATATAAATAATCAAAGAGTTGAAGTCTATGATGATGAAAGTGTTAGTTTAACACAAACTATTCAAGACATAAAAGATGTATCAAAAGTGTTTACAGATTTTTCTAAACCTTTTACTTTACCTGCATCTAAAGAAAACAACAAAATATTCAAACACTACTATAGGTTCAATCTAGGATCAGGTACATCATTTGATGCAAGAAAGAAAGTATCTGCTAGAATTGAATTAAACACAATACCATTTAAAGAAGGTCTGCTTAAATTAGATGGAGTAGATCTAGAAAACAATGAACCTAAATCATATAGAGTTACATTTTTTGGAAACACTGTAACATTAAAAGATACACTTAAAGATGATGAAATTAACTCATTAAACTGGTTAGACAATTTTAACACTACATATAGTGCAGCACAAGTATTGAATCTTTTAACAAATGAAGATGGTTTAGGTGGATCAACAGGTATAACAGTAGATGATTTAGGGACTAATACAACATACTATAAGCCAGTTATTTGTCCATTAATATCTAACTCAGCTAGATTGTATATGGATGGTGGTATCACTGTGCCATATCAAAATGCAGATGGATCAGAAAATTTACAGTTAGGTGGAAACTTAGCACCTACAGGAAGTAGTCCATTTACATCAGCAGATGTTCATGGAGTGTATTTTGAAGATTTAACATATGCAATACCAGTTCACTTAATTATAAGAGCAATACAAAACCAATATACCTCAATTAAGTTTAGTGATGATTTCTTTGATTTAACAAATGGACCTGAAACATACAAGCAATTACACATGTTATGTCAAAACACTGAAGGGAGGCAATTTGAGAACATGGGAACTGCCTTAAAACAAATATCAGGTTTTAGTACAGCAACAGCATTAAACAATAAAATTGCAGTTACATTTAATGCAATATATGTTTTTGGGTTAAGTTCAAATGAATTTATAGTTGGTAACTTTAGCTTTCAAACACCATCAGCTTATCCTACTTTTACAATTAGAGTTAGAAGGGGAGGAACTTCTGAAGTGTACACTCAAACTTTTACTGGAGGTACTAACACAACAAATGCTTTTACAGTTATTATGTATAATTCATCAGCAGGATATACTATTGAAGTAGAGACAGATACAGCATTTGATATATCTAATTTTACATTTCAAGCAACTGATGGAAGTGGTAATCAAACATCACATCAACTTACAAATGTATCAATACCTTTAGAAAAAGAGTTTATAATTAAAGACCATCTTCCTTCACTAAAAACTATAGATTTCCTCACAGGGTTATTTAAGATGTTTAATCTTACAGCATTTGAGCAAGATGGAATAATCCATGTAAAAACACTGGAAGAATTTTATAATGCAGGATCAGTTAGAGACATAACAGAATTTGTAGATCCTACAACAATGAAGATTAATAAAGCTCTACCATATGAACAGATAAAATTTGAATACAAAGACACTGATTCTAAATTAGCTAAACAACATTCACAACTTAGTGGTTCATCATGGGGTTCTTTGGGTTACAATAATAATGAAGATTTAAACAGCAGTAATAGTGTGTTTAATGTAGAAGTTCCTTTTGCACATATGAAGTTTGAAAAACTATTAAATGGTGCTAATGAAACAGAAGTGCAGGTTGGATGGATGGCAAATGAAAATGGAGAGGCATATTTTAAAGATGCATTATTATTTATACCAATATATCAACAGTCAGCAAATGATATTAGGTTTTTAGAACAGAAAACAGGTACAGGAGGAATTAATGACTTTGGAGATTTTTGGATGCCTAGTAATTCTGTAAGTGTATTGCCTGAAGTAAACAAAGAAAACATACATTTTAATTTAGAAATAAATGAGTTTACTAATAGTATAGCATTTACAGACACATTATTTGAAAAATATTATAGATTTTATATCCAATCTGTATTCAATAGATCAAAAAGACTATCAAATATTACTGCTAGATTACCAAAAAAGTTTATTTTAAACTATACTCTTGCAGATATTGTAAAGATTAGTGGAGAATCTTATAAAATAAACAGCATTACTACAAACCTTTTAACAGGAAGTAGTCAATTAGAATTATTAAATGAAACTGTAGATACTTTACCATCTCCATCATCAGATACAGGAGGTGGTGAAACAGGTCAGCCAAGTGGTACACCTACAACAAATGTTTTATATTTTGAAGATTGTGCAAGTCTAGGTACATTTTATGAATCATCTTCACCAATCTCTACTTTAAATTTAGTTAATAATAGAAGGGTGCAAGATGCTAGTGCTAATTACTATATAGTTAAAGGTAATGTAGGAGCAGGAACATATACACAAAAAACAGTAACTGATACAGGTTTTTCAGGATGTCCACAAACAACTACACCTCCAACATTATACTATAGGTTAAAAAGATGTTCTGATAATAATGATGCATTTAGAACA
>Ga0181398_1000323_pt1 | contig 14469 bp, 17 predicted proteins | sample 21SPOviralmetaG_FD_130127 | JGI IMG/M metagenome (GOLD analysis project Ga0181398, IMG submission 130127) | Marine viral communities from the oligotrophic San Pedro Time Series (SPOT) site, San Pedro Channel, CA, USA - 21 SPOT_SRF_2011-04-29 | ecosystem: Environmental > Aquatic > Marine > Strait...
AGTTAAGATGCTTAAAAAGAAATCTGGCAACTTGCAGATCAAATATTTGCCAAGTGGAAGCAACGTGCTTGATGTTAGAACATATCTAAAAGAACTAGAACTAAAACAAAAGAAAAAAGTAGATTGTATACTGATTGATTATTTGGATCTCATGATGCCAAAGAGCAAAAGAATATCTCCAGCAGACTTGTTTATCAAAGACAAGTATGTGTCTGAAGAATTGAGAAACTTGGTTGTAGAAAAACAATGTGTGTTGGCAACAGCATCACAGTTGAACAGAGCAAGTGTTGAAGAAATAGAATTTGATCACTCTCACATCTCAGGCGGACTGTCTAAAATACAAACAGCAGATAATGTGATTGGTATATTCACTAGCAGAGCAATGAAAGAACGTGGCAGATATCAAATACAGTTTATGAAAACTAGATCATCTAGCGGTGTTGGACAAAAAGTAGACTTAGAATTCAATGTGGACAGTTTGAGAATTACTAGCCTAGACGAAGAAGAATCACAAAGTTATAACACACAAGGCAAAAACAAAATATATGATTCATTAAAACAAACTTCAAAAGTAACATCTGACAAACCAAACGAACCAAAGATGCCAGATCCTCGTAAAGGAGATGACATTGGTAAAGTTAAAGCATCTGTTGAAGGTGGTAAATTAAGACAGTTGTTAAACGAGTTGCACTCAGACGAAGATCAATAGTATGCAGAAAGTTCACAGTTGGTATCTACCGGATTACGATACACACTTTGAAGAATGGATGACAATCAATAACGAAACCGAGTATCAAAGATTACAAAGAGAGTATGCACTAAAACAAGTTGGCAATTTTCGTACTGCTATCGACATTGGCGGCAACATAGGATTCTGGAGTAGAGATTTTTGTAAAAGATTTAAAGATGTAATAATTTTCGAACCCGATGCTTCGAATATAGAATGCTTGGAAGCCAATTTACAAGGTCATAGAAATTATACTCTGCACAAACTAGGACTAGGTTCTACAGCAGAAACAAAAACATTTTACAAATCAAAAGTTGCTTCGGGCGGACACAGTTTCTTTAGAGATTGCATATATGATAAAGAAGTAGATGAATCAACACTGCAAATAAAAACCCTCGATGAGTACAACCTCAAAGATGTTGATCTAATAAAGATCGACACACAGGGCAGTGAATTAGATATACTGCTTGGAGGTAAACAAACGTTACTGAACAACGATTGTGTGTTGAACGTAGAGATAGAACAAAAAACTGAATTACAAAAGCAAACAGGTGTCCGGATCCGTGAGTTATTGCAAACACTAGGCTACACAGAGTATGGCAGATCTAAACAAAAAGAAGTAGTGTTTAAGAAGAGATAGTTGAAAAACTTAGACTGGTTACAAAACAATCTTAAATATCAATAATGAATGTACAAGAATATATCGACTGGCACAGCACTCTAGGACATGACGAATTCTATAATATGTGTCCTGATCTAGCGGATCCAAAAGCAATTGGATTGCAACATATAGGAAATGTAGAGTTACCAGAACTTGGAGAGATAGAGGTAGAAGGTAAGAATGCAGAGTGGCGTGGAGTTACTCACAAATATTTTGCTTACAGCGATGACAAACTCACAGACTGGGCCAAACATAAATGGCCAGAACTTAAATTTGTTAAAGCAAAAATACAAGTGCAACCAGATGGTGTAAAGGTTCCTCCACATCTAGATTTACTAGGAGATTACCTAACTGGTGTGTGTAAAGAAATACCGTGGCTTAGAAAAGTAAAACACTCATTAGAGCAACCAGGAATAGATATATGTCAAATGATTGTAGCAATGGAAGACCAGGTACCTGGACAAGTTTTTGCATTTAGCGATCAAGAATGGAATTGGAAAAAAGGAGACTGTATAAGAATCAATACATGGAGAGCACTCCATTGGACAGAAAATAAAAGTGGCGTGGACAGACCAATGATTAAAATTACAGGTATCAAAGAGATAAGCAAAAAATCAAATGTCATTACATGATAAAATAATAGCGGACGAACAAGGACGTATCACAATTGGTGACTTCTACAATGTAGATAAAAACTATTCACAAAGTTATGGCACACAAGATCATGTTAAGGTGTTAGGTGTAAACCTAAAACAAACACTAGGCCAAACAGAACAAACGTATGCTTCCGCATTTAACGTCAGCACTACACTAACAAATGAATTAGATAATAATTCTGATCTAAGACCAAGAGCAACTATATTCAATTCAGGCATGGATATGGCTGGACAATCCTACACGAGACCCGGACTAAAGAGAGGACCAATGGCAACCGCTCATGGTGTGTCTGTGCAAAACACTAGCGACTCTGCTGTAACTTTGCAAACAATGTCCGCACAACTTGTAGAAACAATGATCAATCAATCTGCAGGTCAAGATGGAGACATCACAGTAATAGATGCAATAGGAATAAAATCTGCTACACACATTGACAATAGAGGTTCTGGCAATAGTAAATTTCACAATCATTTTTCTTTTTATTCAGAAAATAATTACGAACAGGTAGATAAAGGTTACGGCTTTTATGTTGCTGATCAAAAAGCAAAAGAAGGATACGCATTTTACGACAACAGCAATAGTGTTTCAAAATTCGGTCCGGTTGTAATATGGAACGAAACAAAAGTTGATATGGAAAAAATGATTCGTAAGTTAGAAAGTATCACCGGCGAAACTTTTACAGAATGAGATTTATAGTTTCCGATCATATCGAAGGATCACACGGATTCGGCAAATGGAAATATAGACACGATAACGATGTACACACTTGGACAGACGGCGATAGGCTCTGTTTGTGGTTTGGATATAGCATAGAACAAAATTTAGAAGAAATAATTCAAGAAAACACTATCCCAGATGCCAATGGTAAGTTCTGTGTTGTGATGTTGTGGAAAGATAAAATGGAAGTTTACACAGATTATTTTTCACAGTCTAAAATATATTACAACACAAAAGACGGAATTACAGTAACTAATCATCTAGCATCTTTGCCTCTTACTGAACAAGACATAGACAAAATCACGATAGATAAATTTGCACAAGGCTGGGAAGATGACGCACCACTCTATGCCTGTAAAGATCCGATGAATATGAAATACATTTATGATTGGAACGCATTCTCATCTGATCGAACTTTGTTTGCAGACACATCGAGTATTCCTAGAGATCATATGTTGTTACATGACCATAAAGGAACACAACTAATACAGATCAATAACACATACCTACACAACTTACAATCATTTAATCAGAGATTAGATTGGAATTCAACACAACTGGAAGATAGAATACACGAATGCATGGAACAACACAGCAAAGTTATCAAGAACGAGTATGATTACATATGCTCATCTATAAGCGAAGGCATCGACTCTACACTGCAAGATCAATATTTCAATGCAAACATAAGGTTAATGTACCATCCAGAAGAACCAAACACGTCAGAGGAACTAGGACCTAAGGAGGCCATCCTTAAACAATATCATGCAAGGCAAAAACATTTCTTATTCGAAATATTCGATGTGAAAGACATAGGTGCAATCACAACCGACTTTGCTTTGGATCCAATGTTATCTTACTTGGATACAATGCCTACAATTTGGCAAGTGCGTTCACTTAACCGAAAACCTGATATACTATTGTACGGACAATGTGCTGATGAGATGTTTATGCATATTCCAAAATTCCTTATGGCCCGTGTTCCACCTCAACACAGAGAGAAATACAAAAATTCATACGGTGGAAGAAAATCTCCCGCACGACCTTATAATGATCCATATAACGGACAATGGCATAAAGATTGGCAAGAACGTTTTGCAACAATGGCTGTGCCTGCTCTTTATAACAGAGACGTCGAAAATCAAACAGGCGTGTTAACAACTTCCTTATATGCTGATAGAAGAATATTTAATCTTGTGCATCAAATGACTGCGTCGATACAACTAGACAGCATGGCTAATGTTACACCACAGCGTAACATCTTACAAAATCATTTTGCATTTCCTTTTCATACAAAACTAAAAGATGGTGCAGGTTATGAATGTAGGTTAGTGCTAAAACACTTGTTGACTGAAACTTTACCTAAAATTATTAATACGTAAATTGTCCACCTGTTATAGGCGATTTGGCTTTACTTGCTTCTTGCCAAGTCTTATGAAATTTTACATAGTTTAATTCTAAAAGTTCTTCGTCTGTCAACGGAATAACATTTGATTTATCATCATTCCATTTTACGAGACCATGTGCTACGTGAGGATACTTGTCTTTTAAAACTGTCTTGCCAAAATAATTTGACTTGTCTTGTGTCGTTTCCCAAGGGGTATTCATTAATGCCTTGTCGGCTACGTCCTTAATTGTGTACGTGTCTCTCATTCCGGTATGCCTCATGGCACTCGCTTTAGAGCCTGCGAACACAGTAATAATAGGATGGACAGGACCATCTGGCAAATACTCACCGAGTATTTCATTAAAATTGTTTGGACTTAGAATACCACAGGACAAATGTCCTACATCATATCCATTGTCGTGTAACACTTTGGAATATCTGTCTGCCGCTGTGTAATGCCAGTTTGCATAATATCTTCCAAACTTTGCAATCTCCGTATGGCTGTCGAGGGCAAGGTCGCCTCTGAATATTCCGTCCTTGAATATTTCTCTAGGCAAAACATCGTATCTCATTTTCTTTGCTTCTTCGATAGTCTTATCGTTTTCAGGCACTAGCATGAACACTGCTACATGACCGCAGTTAAAGATAGAATTTTTACTAGGAGGTGTTGCAAATGCTGTGGTTGTATATTCTGTATAGAACTTCCATATCTTTTCAATTATCTCTTTACCCCGAGGATCTCTGTGAGGTAACCAAATTCTGTTGTGTACATATTGAGGTGCTGGAGTTTTGAATACTTCCAATAATGCTTGATTGATGTGTTCGTCTGTTGGATTAACGCTGTCCTCTGTATAACCTACTGGAAAACGCATGAGTGCTTTTGTCATAACTGTACTTATTTACGCCATGGATCAGAGCAAACTTAAATATGGATATGCAAATGCAAAGTTTATGGTCTGGGTATTCCAAAGAACAATACGATTACATTACCGATATAATTCATAACAGTGACGCAAAGACTGTATGTGAATTAGGAACCTTTGTCGGCACAACAGCAAAACAAATTTGGGATAAGATAGAAGGCTCCGGCAAAAAATTATATTTGGTAGACAATTATATGTTCCTACCGGAGGATAAAAGAGAAAAATTCTTTAATGCTGTAAAAAATTCTATCGAACCTAACACCAAAGCGATTATTCCAATATTAGAAAACAGTCACACATATGATTGGACCAAACATGACTTTATACTTTTTGGTCATCATGATGCTGAGCATATGTTACCGGATCTACAAAAATTAATTTACAGCAAAGTTGATTATGCAATCATAGGAGACGGCATACCTAAATGCTTTCAAAGGACTAAAGCAACTTACGAATTAGTTTCGCAAATGTCTGGTCAAGGATTGCATCCACAATATTATTTGAATGGCTTAATTGTTTTAGGTAGGAAAAAATTAAAATGCACGTTGCCGACAGCAGAAGACTATTTTTTCGGACATAAAATAAAATATATGCCTAAACCATCAATGTCATACACAAAAGCGATAGATGAAGTTAAAAGAATATATCAAGTGGGCAAATAATTTAGACGAGTATCAAGACTCTGCCACCCTAGCGGATTTGAATGCTTGGGGTTTCGAAGTGATGCCTGGCAGTTATAGAATTCCTAAATTAAATTTAAACAATGCTACAAAAGGTACAGAGGGTTACGACAGCATAAGGAATGACCTTATAAGCAACTGGGCAAAGGTTACTTTTCCTTTTTTGAAATGCTTAGACGCAAAGATACAAATACAACGGCCAAGAGAATCGTGTAAACCTCATCTTGATTTTTTAGGTGATTATCTAGAAAATGTATGTGAGTCTATGCCTGGCTTGTTAAATGTCGAACACACATTAGAAAAGCCTGGAATAGATGTATGGCGTATGTTTGTTGCTATTGAAGACCACGTCGATGGACATATATTTGCCGTAAACAATAAAGAATGGAAATGGACAAAAGGTCAATGTATGCGATTAAACAATTGGCAGGCCCTACACTGGACGAAAAACGATAGTGACCAAGACAGGGTTATAATAAAAATTACCGGAATCAAATAATGAAATACTTTGTATCTGACAAAAAAGAATTGCCAAACAAACACGGCAAATGGTATTGGTATGCTGACGAAGAATGCAAAACATTTAAGACAGACAAGCATCTTGTAATCTACGGTGGGTATGTTATAAGTCAAGAATCTATAGATGATGTTGTCGCACGTGATCCTCACGAACTAGAACAAGCGAACGGAACATACTGGGCAGTGATATTAACAGAAAACACAGCACAGGTTATTGTAGATTACTTTTGCCAAACAAAAGTATTTTACAGAAATAAAGACTGCATTGAATTTACAAATGCAATATATCTTTTTCCTTTCACAAAAGAAGATTTAGATATGCCAGACTTATTAAAAAGAATGTCCATGCTTGATAAAGAAAAATTAAATTATCAACCAAAAGAAGAATTCGAACGTTGGGAAAATATGATTATAGATCCCGCGAGTGCCAACGCACTACCCGAGGCAGAAGCAAAGGCCAAAGAACTTAAAAAATATTATGTAGCAGGTAAGTTTTATGACACACCGGATATCAAAACATACTCAACTGCAATGAGTACAACAATGTTCAAAGACACTTATATACTTGAACCGGACCACACACTAGACATATGCGGAGATGAAATATCAGTCAGACGTATACACTCCACATATGATGATATCATAAATGCATTAAGTTCCAAACCAGAATATACAACTGCCGAATCACTTGAGGATTATATCCATGACTGTATGCAGGACCATGCAAACATTATCAATAAAAGTTATAAAAATATTGTGAGTAGTGTCAGTGAAGGCATAGACTCTGTCATGCAAGATGCTTACTTCCCCCAGGCAGATAAGATAATGTATTCGTATGTGCCAAGTAACGCACCTTTCGAACATAAACAAAAGATCGTAGATAGATTGAAAGCACAAGGAAGTTATTGTAGAGTAGATCACATAGACATAAGCACAGAAAACATAGCAAAGATTACCAAAGATCATGTAAATGATCCTACAACATTTTATTGGGATTGTGTTCCAACGCATTGGCAATTACAACAACTGTATACCAAACCTGACATAGTATTATACGGACAGTGCGGAGATCAAGTATTTTTACACAAAGCCACTTTCTATTATGAATATATGTTTGCACAACAGATTGAAAAGGATCTCACAGCAGATGAAAAACTGGCAGAGTTCAACAAGACACTAAAAGATTTAGAAGGTTGTTACTCGGACAGAGACAACATTTGGCAAGGTAACAAAGCGAAAACATGGCAAGATGCTTTTTATGATTGTACAAAAGAATCACTTGTTAAAGAACTTAACGAAGAAAACAAAGACGCTTATATGCATGACTTTGCAAAAAGATCAACAGCGGCAACTTACAACAGAGACATATCTCATTGTTCTGACACTCTAGTTACATCATTGTTTTGTGATAAAAGAATATTTTTTAAAGTAATGAATGCTTCCAATGACATAATGTTAGACAACATAATGAATGCTTCAACTCAAAAAAATATACTCAAAAGAAAGTTCGATATCGAATTCGAAACCCCTTACAAAGACCAAGCAGAAGTAAATGCTGTTGGAATGAGGAATCCACTGTATACTGATGTGGTAAGGAAGTGCTTAAAAGACAACCTACCGGTTGCGTAAATTACCAAAAATGCGTTAATTAAGAAATACGCGAAGCGTAAAATTGCGTAAAGACGGCCTGCCCTTCTGAACTGACCGCCTTAACGTTTGTCGGATTAGAATTTAAACTTAAATCCAATTGTTGTGTCTGTGTGATCCAAGTTTAAGTCAAAATCTGATTGACTGTAAACTGAGATCTTTTCGTTTAAACCTTTTGAGAAGTCTAATTCAAAAGAATCAAACGTAGCGTCTAGACTATTATCTACAGAGTAATTTACTCCCGATGTACCTTTTACTCCTAGGGGTAAATCAACTGATGAATCCAAATACATCTTGTTTGTGTTTGCATTCACTTTCTTTTCAGCACCAAACGTGAAATCCACATCTGCCGCTTCTGCTGGAGCAGGTTGTAAAACTGTCCATAAGATACCTAGTGCTATAATAACAGCCACACCTAGGCCTACTTTTTTCTTTGTTATTTTCATTATAATTTTTCTCCTTGTGATATAATGATTGGTTTCGCGATTGCCGGCCGACAACCGCACTGGATTGTAACACATATTTATTTGGTAATGCAACCTAAATGTGTAAGATTTGGTAATTGAAAAATATATTTGTGTTACAGAATGTTGCATAATTACAAGCACAGATGGAGAACACATGGGCATACATTACGATTACAAAAGCACCAGAGGTGATAAAAAAATGCGTAAACAACAGGAACGTGAACAGCGTAGACTGGCCAAGAAACGTGAACAAAAGAAAGAGCCCACGTCAACTGTGCCAGAAGATGTAGTCCTTACACTGGACATGATAACCGATCCCAACAGAAATAAATGATAAATCAAAGACTGTTTGATCAATACAACATTGACACAAAGAAAGATTTAAAAATTAAAAATATATGTCCTCGTCCCAAGGATACTATCCTAATCGACAAGATGGGTTCATGTTATGCTTGTGAATGCACATCCTGGTTGCCGCAGAGCATAGGTAACCTGCAAATCAAATCACTGGAGGAGATCATAGGCAGTGACATGCACAAACATCTACAGGACAGTATCACCGACAGCACGTATCGATACTGCAACGAACATCAATGTTCATACATCAAGTCCGGTGCTGTGTTGCATGGCCAGCCGGAACGCATTCAGCATCTGAGACTTGCCATTGACGACAGTTGCAACCTGAGATGCCCAAGTTGTAGGAAGAGCATGATATTCCACAAGGAAGGATCGGCGTTTAACCTAGGAATCAAACTTGCCGACAAAATAAATGATTGGTTGCACAATTACGATAATCCAATACAGGTGCACATAGGATCAGATGGTGATCCCTTCGCATCACACGTGTACAGGCACTTCATGGAACAAACGCCTCACAGAGACAACATAAAATATTCCATACTCACAAACGGATTGATGTTCAAGGAATTCCACAACAGAGTTCCTTACGTGATCAGTAACTTGAAAGAATTGGGAGTAAGCATAGACGGAGCGACCAAAAACACATACGAGAAATTAAGATTAGGTGGACGTTGGGAGAAGATATTAGAGGGATTGGAATGCATGGCAGAACAAAAGCAAAAGCATGGCTTTAGATTCATACTACACTTTGTTGTGCAAAAAGACAATTACCATGAGATGGAAACCATAATCGACTTGGGAGAACAGTACGGCGCCGATAGAGTATGGCTCAACAAGATTGAGGATTGGGGCACAATGGATGACTTTGGCAATCAAAACATTTGGCAAACGCCGGAATATCAAGAACAGTTGTCAAACCTTATATCACGTATCCACAAACGAGATGATAGATTTATTGAGTGTCCAACTTTAATAACTGAAGCGGTTCGTTATAGAAACAAAAACTAAATTGTATCCTAGGGAATACTGCGTCCTTGCCAATCTCGACTGTGTGTAATATATCCGAACGTAACACTATCGGTTTATCACACTCCACCCTGTCAATTTCATTCGCGTAGTCGTCAAACCAAACATTATAGGTGTCCTTGGTATTCAACACAGGAAAATTTATTTTGGCTATGACGGGTGGTTCGTCTCTGTGAATATCCGTACCTATGTCTTCATTGTATATGGTAAAACTCATATCACGAACTTTAAGTCCTAAACTGTCAAACCATTCCTTGCAAGGATTATTTGGTATTGAAAAATAATCTTGAATCTCTTTCCTCGACAGGTGATTCCAAAATTCTTTTGGTTCTCTGTTGGCTGTGATACCAACGTAATAACCATAAAGGCTGTCGGCGATCTTTTGTTGCTTGTCGCAATCCAGGATATGATAAGATTTCATTATGCATATTTAAATACCAATGTACATGAAAATTGCAATTACTGGACATAAAAAAGGCATTGGTAAAGCATTCGCGGAACAATTATTGGAACGTGGACACGAGATAGTTGGCATATCGCGGAGCGACGGAGAGAATATTCGTAGGACGGCACACACTGCCAGTTTGATAGAACCATGTGATATGTTGATCAACAACGCAATAAGTTTCTATGCACAGACTGAACTGTTGTTTGAAGTATGGCACAGATGGCAAGATATAAAAGAAACACATTACATATGGAACATTTCAACTAAACTGTGTGAGCAAGATCACGACATAGATATCAAAGGTATCACATTCCGAGAATCAATGCAGTACAGAAATCAAAAGATGTCTTTGGAACTTGCACATCATCAACTTAACTTCCAACCCAGCAATATTAAAATGTCTTTGATAAGGCCAGGTGATGTCCGGACACAAAGTTGGAGCAATCCAAATAGTATAACTGCTGATGATTATGTAAAAGAATTATTACAGCAACAGGACGTAGTATAATGGATGCAAAAAAATTTATAACCAACAAAAGCATATGCACGTTGCCATGGAATGGGTTTGAACTAGAACCAAATGGTGAGGTCAAGAATTGTATCATTTCAAAAGACACACTAGGTGATATCAACAAAACAAACATAAAAGATATAATGCAAAGTAAGAAAAATCTAGAACTTAAACTTGCTATGCTAGAAGATAAAAAACCTCACAACTGTTCTGGATGTTATCTGCAAGAAAAACAAACCAAAGACCTTAGCAGTATCAGTAGTAGGCTATACTATCTAAAAGAACTAGGGACTAAAACAGATTTAAAATTTTATGATAACAACAAAAACTTTTCCCTCAAACACGTTGACCTGCGTTGGACAAACTCCTGTAATCAAGCCTGTGTATATTGTAGTCCACAGTATAGCAGTAAGTGGTCACAAGAATTAGGAATGAAAGTAAAGTCTAACAAAGATGCTAGACAAGAAGTAAAAGACTACGTCTTTGAAAATATATCACAATTAGAAAATGTTTATTTGGCCGGTGGTGAACCAATGCTGATGAAAGAGAACTTTGAATTCTTAACTTTACTAAAACAAAAGAATCCAAAATGCCACATAAGAGTAAATTCAAATCTCAGTACAACAGCAACAGGCATATTCGAATTGTTATGCTCCTTCAAAAATGTACACTGGACAGCAAGTGTTGAAAGCATAGAAGAGGAATACAATTATATCAGACATCTTGGAAACTGGAATGACTTTGTTAAAAATTTAGATGTCATTAATAAATTAGATCATAAAATTAGTTTCAATATGTTACACTTCATATTAAACTTCAAAAGTATTCATGGTTGTGTGGATTTCCTTAGAGCAAAAGGTTTTCATGACAACAGTTTTATTATTGGTCCAATAACAGGTTTCCCTTTACACCTTAACACACTCAACCTTCCGGAGAAAATGGTGAATGATGTTGTGAAAACTCTACAAGATAAATTAAACGGAAATCCACAAGGTTACTTAAAGAACAGTTATGAAAACTTAATAAAATATTATACAACAACAAAATTTCCCAAGAATCTAAAATCTTTCTATTACAATCTTGGTAAAATGGATCAGAGAAGAAATAAAAATAGTAGACTTATATTTCATGACCTATTCCACGAACTAGACAACTATGGACTGGAATAAGATATTATCGAGCAACTGTGCTGTATATAAAATTGGATCGCGAGTTGTGTATCCTATTTTTAGATGCGGATTTACAAGCATAAGAGATTCCGCTGACAAAAAATATGTAAACAGTAAAATTAAATTTAAAAATATTGATGTATTGATCAGAGACCCGGGTGATAGATTTATGTCCGGTGTGAACGAATATGCAAGGCAGAATAAAGTAGATGTAGAAGACACATGGAATCTTATAGCAGAAAACAAACTTGTAGACAAACACTTTGCACCACAATATGTTTGGCTAATGCACTTGTATAAATTTCACAAAGGAAAAGTTACATTGTATCCTTTTACTGATATCAAAAAATTTACAAAACTACATAAAGGAAGGTGGAGTAGGAAGTCAAAAGAAGAAAAAATGCCATTGGCCCAAGTAGAAGAGTTTGTTGAAAAAGATTTTACACTTCTAGACCATTTAAATAAAACAATAGAACTTGATAAATTATTAAAATATGTATTGTCCTAGACTAGACCATTTTGTAAGACTCAATAAGAACGGATCAATCGGAAAGTGTGGTCATATGACAAATGCTTTGGGATTCGAAAGTGTAAAGGCACTGGAAGATAGTAAATGGATCAAGGACATAAAAGCAACCATGGCGGAAGATAAATGGCCGGCAGAATGTGTACGATGTCAGCAAACAGAACAAATAAACGGAGAAAGCATAAGGACCAAAAGCATAGATAGGCATAAAGTGTTACATTCTTTTCGAAAAGACTATCTTGTCGTTGGTGGCGTGTTAGATAATATTTGTAACAGTGCTTGCCAAAGTTGTAATTCGGGTCTTAGTACAAAAATAGGAAGTTTAGAATCTAAAGTGTATCCTCGAGTAGACAACTATGTAAGATTTTGGGAAATCCCCCAGAACAGAATACTTGAAGTAGATGTCAACGGTGGTGAACCAACTGCAAGTAAAAATTATAAGAAAATACTAGAACGATTACCACCTAATACAAAAATTGTTAGAATGAACACAAACGGTTCACGTATGATAAAAGAATTAGAGCCTATCCTCAATAAAAGAATAATGGTAATTGTAACATTAAGTTTCGATGGCGTTGGTGATGTCCATGACTATGTACGTTGGCCTATTAAATGGAAAAATTATATAAAGAGTGTACAATCATACAAAGAATTACAAAAACGTTTTCCAACATTGAGACTAAACTGTTGGACAACTGTAAGCAGTCTTAATGTAGGCAATCTGCCAAACATATTAGACTTTACAACTGAACATGATCTAGAACATAATTGGGCCTTCTTAAATGATCCCGATGTGCTTAATCCAAAATACAAAAATAAATTTACACTGATGGCCAAAGAAAGATTGGAAAAATCAACTTATGATGTGTGTAGGAATATTGCAGGCAAAATTGCTTGTGATGTTGATAACGATAAACTACACGACCTTTTTACTAAAAGGCAAGATAGGTTGCGTAATATAAATGTAAAAGATTATTTTAATTTTTTTCCAAAGTAATTTACAAACAATTTAGCAAACTCTCTATGATGTTCAACTCCGTAGTGTATTCCGTCTTTTGCTAAACTAGGTTTTGATATTAATGTCCTACGTGCATCTGCTAGATGATGTTTGTCATACGGAGGATAACAATTTTTTATTGTGTGCTGTGGTAACACATTAAGCTCTTTTATATGTTCGCTATAATTTTCTTGTGCAAAACAATGGAACACTTGGCAATCATTTTTGTCTGCATATTTTTGTACAAGAAAAACATTTTTTAAGAAAGTATTTTTATCTGTATGTTCATCTTCATTTTTGAGAGCAGTGTCTGTGCTAATAATATCTTTAGGTACTTCACCTAATCGTTCTCTCCTACTCCAGAACGGCCAACACACAATTATAACTCTTGGATCAATTAGTTTCTCACAGCCATACAGTATTCTAACAACCTTATCGCCACTTGCGCCTGGCTGACCTAAATTCCAATAACGTAATCTTTCTGTGTTATGTTGTGCTAGATGATAAACCCAGTGCTCATTGTCTTCTAGGCCTTCGCCGTATGTGTGAGAACAACCAAGTACCACAACATTCTTTTTGCCCTGTGGCATAGGATCCCAACTAGGACATCTGTAATGGCCTTCTGGTAGTTCTCTGTCTGCATAAAAACCGTATTTCATATTACTACTTACGTGCGGTGTTGGTAGTCCCTAGGAGAATCGAACTCCTCTTTGCGAGATGAAAACCCGCTGTCCTAACCGATAGACGAAGGGACCATGTGGCGGGAGTGAAGGGACTCGAACCCTCGGCCTTCCGCGTGACAGGCGGACGCTCTAACCAACTGAGCTACACCCCCATGGTGTTGGTGGAGGATACAGGGATCGAACCTGCTACCTCCTGAATGCAAATCAGGCGCTCTCCCAGATGAGCTAATCCCCCAAACCGACCAAATCTTCCGATACCATTGACTTTTTTGGTGTTAATGGTAATAATGGCGAATTTGGTATTAGTGGTGCCGCTTCCCGGATTCGAACTGGGCACCTACTGATTACAAATCAGTTGCTCTAC
>Ga0181398_1000324_pt1 | contig 14462 bp, 27 predicted proteins | sample 21SPOviralmetaG_FD_130127 | JGI IMG/M metagenome (GOLD analysis project Ga0181398, IMG submission 130127) | Marine viral communities from the oligotrophic San Pedro Time Series (SPOT) site, San Pedro Channel, CA, USA - 21 SPOT_SRF_2011-04-29 | ecosystem: Environmental > Aquatic > Marine > Strait...
CGTTGAGGGACAAGTCGCTGTCCCCAATGTAAAGCCAACCAAGAAGACGCCCATATTTACCGACGCCACCAACAAGTTCAGTCCTAACAGACAACTCATCGTCACCAGCGATAGTACTCTCCAATTTCTCTTTGAGCCAGTTGGTTGCGTCGATTCCAAGAGCTTTCTCCTCTAAATTTTTCGTTCTCTTTTCTGGCGTATCAACGCCAGCAACTCTAACTCTTTCTTTCTTGTATAGATCAAACCCGAGGTCGATAGTAACATCAATAGTATCACCGTCAAGAACACGATTGATCTCCGTTACTCTAAAGTTGTAGCAGGACTTCCTGCTTGGTGGTGTCATGGCTCCCATAATTGATCTCCTTTGATTCTACTGCGGTTGCGATTCCGATGATTGTAATTGCTGCTGAGATAACAGCACCAGCGCCCCAAACCCATCTTTCAAGTTTACGAACTCTATCACGGAGTTCTTCTTGAGTTTTCTCAGCGTCTTCAATCCTGTGTGTCAGGAGTGCTATCTGCTGGTCCTGGTTTGCATCTTTCTGGTTGATTTGATCTGTCATTTTCCAATTCAGCAAATGCCATTCTTAGTATGTATACAACTACAAACAATGCACCAGCAACGGCAAGTATCACACATATAATTACAGACCACACCGGGTCGTTAGCATTATCTAGTGGACGTAGTATTAAATTCATAAGTTTTCAAATGTATAGTCTAATACCATACGATATAAAGAATCCCGAAGATACCATAAGTGTTCTTGTTCTTCTGCTGGACGAGCAGGGGACCCTTCCCAGGTTTCTAATCTCTTCAATACACATTGATGTAAAAGTTTTACATCTTCTATTGTTAGATTAACCTGATAGTCATATTCGTTCATGGATTTCTTGGATCTATTCCTATTTGGTTGAGGTAATCAATCCACCAATCTTGATCTTTGACATATCTCCAGTTAGGAACTGGTTTACCTTGATCTATAGTATAGTGTTTATAAAGTGCTTCATCTATAATCTGTGCGATCTCCATATTCCTCTTCCTCTTCGTCAACGTCCGCATATGCGTCTGCCACGAAGGGTCCTCGTTTGCGTAAAGGTTCTTTTCGGACATAAGAAGATTCGTCATTTACAGCAGATACCCACACAGCTAACTTCATTACTATAAAAATAATAACCAGTGGTGTAAAACACCCGATTAAAATTACTGGATTCATTTATGTTTCCTCGTAAAAGGTTCCCAGTGTTCCCAGCCGTATTTATGAATTAGATCTATACCTATGATAGGAACAACTACTAAAGCAAGAGACATGATACCTAAACTCCATTGATGTTCCATTGTATACCTAATGAGGATAAGCATTTTTTAACCCCCATACTACAAACATTACTATAAAACTAAAAATAAAAAATCCTGTTGCTGTTACTGTAGAAAATTTTGAAACTTTTTCCATGGATCCTCATTGTGAAGACAAGATTTGGGATGTACCCAATCACTATTTAATTCTTTTAGTTTCAATTTAAGTTTCATATTTTCGAGTTTCAACATATAGTTTTCATGTTTTAATTTTTTAGCCAAACTCATAACGTTTTTTCCATAGTTCCAAAAAATATCGATCAACTTCATATAAGTCAGATCGACTGGGTTCAATAGTATCTATATCATCAGCCCATTTTTTAGCTAATAATCTCATTTCAATTGTAATACCAGATGGTAAAAACATCCTACCAAATGATGACATGGCAAACGCATATCTCATTCTAATGCGCTGTTCCATTTCCTGAGTAGGCGTCGGTTTCATAATAGTTATTCTCACCTTTTCTGTACCCGAAATATGCGGTGGCACATATAAAGGGTAGTGATCCGAAAAGTAGGACATGTGCTAAAGTCATAGTGTTATTTTTAACCAAGGTAATAGTGGAGGGATCACTCCGACAAGTCGAAGTAAACCTTCAGCAAAAAGTGAGAGAACAACCCAACCAACACACATACTGATAATTCCAGCATTACGATTATGCTTTCGTATTGCATCGTCAATCATCTCCTGACATTTTTCTTCAGTAACATAATGTGAAGGTTTAATTTCATTCATCCTCATTATACCAGAAATCCTCCCAGTCTGTAGGAGATTCTGTAACATCTTCAATGTTACTATTATCCTCTAAATTCTTTAAGATATTCAAGGATGTCACTAAGTGCTTGGTCATACCCATATTTTGCTTCAAGTGTTAGATTTGGTTTTTTTCGATCATGTAAATCCGTTTTCCATCTATAAATTTTTGACAAGAGGTCAATTTTGGTCAGGTAACTTCTAGCCATTCATTATAAGTAATAATTTCAAGCTATTTAGATATCCCCATAATCTTTTAATATTGAAATGTGAGAGTATCTAAATAATAGCAGTCCAAACTATGAGCGTTATGAATAAAATTCTTCCACTCGTAATGTTATTGATGACAACATCAGCAGCACATGCTGGTGGTTTAGTATCCTCTCACGCTTCTAGTGTTCAGCTGAATGTCGATGCAGCAAGAACTCAAGCGACAAGAATTGGTTCAACATTTAGCATCTCTGGTTCTAATATAGATACCACTGATGGCACCACAGCAGGAACTGTTTCTGCAGGAACTATTACTTCTGGTATCTATGCACCAGGTAATATCTCTGCTACTCAAGATACAGCAGGAGCTGCATTCTCATTTAGTCAATCATATACTCAAGGCGATGCAGTACCAACTGCTGCTCCCACTGTAGGTGACGTGCCTAACTTTTCTTCAGTTACTTCTTACACTGCAGGAAGTGCTGGATCTCTTGCTGGAACTGTCACCTCTGCCGGAGTCGTAACGATTACAGCAGGTGGAGCAGGAACAAGTGGAATCGGACAATTTGTGTCTGAAATCACCGTAATCGACTAATGCATGGAGAATTGTCATGACTTTTGGAAAGACGATTTGGTATACTGCGACGGGTGTGGTGGCAATCCTAAGTATAGGTGTCACTGCCCGGGCAGTACCTGTTGTGCCAAACTTCACACAGGGCTCAATGACGAGCCACACAGAGACAACACAAAAGATAACTGAAACCATTAACTCAATGGATTACAATACTGGTTATCAATATTCCGCAACTGGTAGTGGAATTACATCAAATGGAAACCTGTCACCAGGAACAGGATCAAACAATGTAACTATAAATGGAGTGACTTCATCATGGACTGGAGTAACAAGCAAACCCCAATTCACACAGACGACACCAGGACAAGCGTTTCAGTTTACAGAAACTTACAGCGGGCCCGGGTTGAGCAACCACACAATTATACAAAGAGAAACCGACGTAACAAGTATAACAGATACTACAAGTATCTTCTCGCAATAAGTTTAAGTGCAGTATTTCCATCTCAAGCAATTGCTGAGACTGTGGGTGGTGTTAGCGCCACAGCTGCTCCTGTTGCTAATTCTTCAGGCTCTGTTACTAATCAAGCGATCCAGGTTTTACAAGGTCCCTATATCACAAATACTTATGGCGGAGGAATTCAATGCCAGGGGCCCACGATGAATGTTACCCCATATGTAACAGGGTCTTTATCACAACAACATCCATTTCAAGATCAGTACTTTGATAATGTATATGATATGCGTGATATGGATGAAGACGGCGCGCCTGATAATCCTGGATCCGTTCTCTATCAAGTTCCCGTTAGAACAGGTCAAAAAAATAATACCAATTTGTCACTAGGTTTTTCTGCTACATGGTCTAAACCACTAGACAGTAAATTACAAGAACAATGCAAAGAGGCAGCTGCTGCTAACATCGAAATGATGAAACAGTCAACCGCCAATAAAAGATTAGATTTTGAGATAGCAAGACTCAAAAATTGTGGTGAGTTAATGATGAAAGGAATTCAATTCCATCCTAAGTCACCGTACTATTCTGTGTGTGCAGACGTACTAATAAACAATCCACCAGGACATAAACATCCACACGTTCATTCTATTCCATCTACTTCTTCAAGGGTCGCACCGACCGTAAAATCTTCACAGCCTGATTCCTCTGCCTCTGTTCAGCAACCCGTTCAGAAGCAGACTGTACCGGGATCTTCTTCCCCCTTAAGGTCGCAATCTTCTTCATCACCTTCTTTACAGTCGGTTTCACCACTTTTAACAAAAGATCAGCAAGAGGTTTTGCGAGCAGTGCAGAAGTCGTCGCAACAATCGCAATCGAAGCAGTGGCGGTCACCGCACCAGCGCTAGGTAATCCTTCTATTAATTGAATCTGAATAGGAACTGATTCTGTATTTTGAATGCATTGCTTTCCTATCAATTCATATCCAATAACTCTATCCCTGAACCCGTTGACTAATGTGCCGACGGGTTCTTTTGATTTTTGTACTGGAGTTGGACAATCTACGTTTGCAGTTTTAACAGGAGATTTTACCTCTGGAGCTTCAGGAACTTCTGGAGATTCTGGTGACTTTACAGGAGGAACTTCTGCTTCTCCTGTGTAAATTAATTGTTCAGGTTCAAAAGAAATAGGATTAAAATTAGGGAGACCAGAATCGCAGTACGTGACCAGACCGTTTGTATCGTCTTCATTGATTTTATTATTTTTTACGTTATTAGTCTCATGCGCTTCAACACACCCAGGCATATCAACAATTGGTAAACCTATATTAAGAACAACTGGGGGAGCATTAGGAATTGATGTTGATGGCGCAGTCATTACATCAACAATTTTTATAGATTTAATATCTAAATTACCAATTCTGATATCTGGAATTTCCATTAGCAATCATTAAATACACTTCCAACCTGTGAACCAAGTGTTGACCCTGCTTTCTGTCCTAGAAGCAGTGCCCATCCACCCATCAACCATCCCACATAGGGGATGCTAGCAACCGCTGGGACAGCAACTCCAGCAGCAATAGCACTACCGGCCATCGCACCCTGAGACCGTGCTCCAGCGTCCGCCGCTATGCACTCTGCGCTTACACCTCCGGTCTTTCCCACTTCTCCTATGTCACCTCCTAGGTTCCTAGTACCCTCGCGAGTGAATTGATCTGTACGCCATTCACGACGACTTTCTGTACCACCACCAAAGAATCCTTTCTTATTACTATCAGAAGATAATGATCTTTGTGATTCTAAAACCTTAGGATCGTCAGCACGGAATTCAATTTCATAACCATCCTTACCTGCCTTAATCTTATAAGAAGAATAAGGACCACGAGGAATATTAAATGTAGGAGGTTGAATCACAGGTTCAGGTTCTTGCCTGAAAACATATCCAAGCAGACCTATGTGTGCTACAACAAATACTCCACCAACTGAAGCGGCGACGATCTTAAGTTTATTCATGGTTAGAATGGCATAGTGGGACTAGGTACAGCGGGACCAGTTACCTCAGGAACAGATGGCATAGCACTTTGAACCAGTCCTGGTAGTGCTTCTGTAATTGCTTCAGTGATAGCAACAGTTGCTTTCTCCCGAGCACCTTCGATTAATGTATCCTTTTGAACGTAAAGATAAGCACCACCCCCTAAGACAGCTAAAGAAACTAGACCAGATAATAACGCGACACCATTAATCAATTTTTGCATCTTTCTTCTCCAATGTAGGTGCTTGCTTTGATTCTTCCTTCTTTTTAGAAGGCATGACCCCGAAAGTAGCTAGCGTTCCAGTGAACACACTAGCAATAAAAGTAGGATCAATATTTTTCTGAGGAACACCAGGAACAGTTACATAATTAAGAGTCAGAATTGCTGCTGACCATCCAAGAATAATAACTCGAACGAGAGTTGATACACCCTCATCCGCCCACTCAAATTTGTTTTCCTTTTTGGCTTCCTCTTTCTTTGGATTTGATTCCATGAGTAAAGAGTTAGGCCTTATTATTTATTAAAAAGACTTATAAAATATTCAGCGTCTATAACAACCAATGGTTTTTTATGATTTTTTTTCATGACTACTAGTGGTTCATATTTACCACCATTAGCTTTTGCTTGTTCATAAGCTTCCCATACATTTAATTTTTCTACATTCTTACATTCAATACTATGTGGGAATTTCTCTCTAGCAGCACGTGCCATAATAAGATCTTCTCCGCCGGCGCCCATAGATCTAGATTCAATATCCTCAGGATGTATATCTAATGATTCAATTAATCTTTCTCTAACCCATTTCTGTAAGTTTCTACCTTTAGCTTTTGCACTTTGAGGTTTCATATTATAAGCTTAAATGTAAGCTATATATTTCCCTTTGAACCCTAGCAGAGTTATTTTACTGAAGATTGACTTGTTTGTCAATCCCCTATAATGCTCGCTCTAATCTTTCTGTTGGTTGATCTGGGAAGTCTCTTGGACGACTATCTAAAGCGTTATCAGTTCTAGGTGAACCTTCATTTGCTTTCATTGTATGTTGATAGTTTGGTCTCTTATATCTATGAATAAAAATATCAGGCATCCAGTATGTTATCTGCCAATTTATTAATGGATTTAACTCAAGATGTTTTTCCACAGAGTGATTAAAGACACCAATTTGAATGTACCCATCATGAGTAACACATTCATTCTCACTAATAGGTACTATAAAGAGTTGTTTCATGTGTATTTTTTCACAAGTTGTTTTAATTCTTTCGCTGACAACTTATTCATTTGTTCAGTAAAATGTTCCAGCAATAATTCTTTGCACTGTTTTTTAGTCACGTTGCCTCCAGTCATCAGATTTTTCTTGATGAAACCAATCAACGATTTCATCTACATTTTGGAATCCTTTTTTGTGATTGGATGGATCAGGATCCCCAAGGTCCATCCTGTTCATAAAATCATCTAATCCCCCTTCAGGCGCGTCTGGGTTGGACGATTTACGACGCGACATCCTTAACATGGCTTCAGCAGATTTATTTGATTTAGCTAACTTCTGAGCCCAGATCATATCTTCAAGTTTTACATCTTCTCCGTTTGCAATTTTCTTACAAATAAATTCCATCCGTAGACGGTATTGCGTAGACAACATAATCTTTTTTTACTACCGTAGGTATTTAGATACAAAAAAAGAGCCTTACGGCTCTTCAATCCCATGGATCGCGTATTTGTATTTTAGTGCCTGCATTCTCCACGCTTGAGTGAGACTTGACGGACCTCTCGATAATAGGTCTCTCTCCGCTTGGGATGGAAGGTTTGATTCTAGAATCTTTTCCCTCCAACCAGGCAAAGAGTAATTCGTCACAACTGGAAACCAGCGAACGTATCTTTCTTAACATCTTGTTTGATACCTCCAATGACATAAGATTCAATCTCAGTTTCTTGAGGAGCATTCTGCATCATCTTGGAGTTCAACCAATGTTGTGTCCAAGGTAATGGATTGTTTGACATAGGAGTATCAAAGATTGGTTTTAAACCAATAGCTTTCATACGACGATTAGCAATATACTCAACATAAGAATCAAGTAGTTTAGCATTTAATCCAATCATTGATCCATCTTTGAACAGATATTCTGCCCATTCCTTTTCTTCATCTACAGTGTCCTTAAACATCCTATAGACATTCTCTTCCTCTTCCTGCATGATTTCGATCATCTCAGGATCATCTCCATTCGCCCAGTTCTTAAGAATGTTCTGAGTGATTACTAGGTGTTGACTTTCATCACGAGCAATCAATGAAATAATCTTTGCAGATCCTTCCATAAGTTTCAGTTCACCAAATGCAAATGTACATGCAAACGAAACATAGAATCTAATACCCTCAAGGATATTGACATTCATTACTGCACGGTACAATTTACGTTTTAGTTCTTTAATCTCCCACATAGAAGTAGGAGAGTCTTTCCAATCTTGTCTCCATAGATTACCAGTGTCATACTGATGAGCTTGATTGATTAACTCATCATATGCTTTAGTAACAGTCTCAGCACGTTTCAGGATTCTTTTGTCATCTAGAATAGTGTCAAAGACTTCTGAAGGATCTGGATATACATTCTTAATAATATAAGTATATGATCGACTATGAATCATCTCCATAGTTTCCCAGATAGTCATGCAAGCTTCAAGTTCAGGTAGTGAACAATAAGGGATAAAAGCCATCCCAGGACCGCGCCCTTGTACAGAATCCAGCATGATCTGATATTTAAGATTGCTGGTAAAAATGTGCTTTTGCTCAGGGCGTAGTGTCTGATAGTCCGCACGATCTTTTTGCAATGATACTTCTTCTGGTCTCCAAAAATAACCCAGTTGTTGCTGTGTTAGTTTATCAAAAATGGGATACTTATAAGTATCATATCTTTGGACCCCAAGAGGGGCTCCAAAGAACATTGGTTGTTTCTTGAGATCAGTTTTATTAGAGTTAAAAACTGTCATCCCTTCTATTGTCTTTTTGGTATCTACCATAAACTCCATGTTATTCTCCTTAGATCTTGCAAGACTCACAGTCTTCTTCCTCCACTTGTGATAGTTGATTGATTAAATTATTTACGTCTGGTACGTTATCCTTCCACCCGATTGAGTGAGCAGGATCGTCTACATCTTTCTTAGCGTCATATGTATTTTGATAGTACGAGGTTTTCCATCCGAACTTATATGTAGTCAGGAGATCTTGTGCCATTGAAGAAACTGGAACTTCATTATCTGGATAATTTTCAGGATTATAACTCCAGTTACCAGAAATTGCTTGGTCAAAGAATTTCTGCATCACAGCAACAATATTAATATAACCACGATTAGATTCCATATCCCATAAAAGAGTATAGTTATTCTTCAAAGTGGTGTACTGTGGAACAATCTGCTTAAGAGGTCCTTTCTTTGATTTTTTAACGGACAAATAATCACGTGGCGGTTCGATTCCATTGGTTGCATTTGACACAACGGAACTGCTTTCCGATGGCATTTGTGCGGACAATGTTGAGTGCCGTAATCCGTAGGTGGTGATAGATGTCCTAAGAGATTCCCAATCATAATTGTATTCTGGTTGTACTAATTCATCTACGTCACTCTTATATGTATCTATCGGGAGAATTCCATCTGCATACTTTGTACGAGAGAAACCATTACAAGCACCCTTTTCTTTTGCAACTTGATTAGAAGATTTTAAAAGATAATATTGGAACGCTTCAGTGATTGTATGAACTTCTTTCAGAGCACCTTCATCACCATACTTATATCCTTGTTTAGCAAGATAATGAGCGAGACCAATAAACCCAACTCCAAGTGAACGACGATCTTTTGTACTTCTTTCAGCAGCAGGTACAGGATAGTCTTGATATTCAATCAGTTCTTCTAGACCACGTACAGACAAATCACACAACTCTTCCATCTCTTCAATATTACGAAGTTTACCAACATTGATAGCGGAAAGAATACACAAAGCAATCTCACCTGCTGTATCATCAATGTGATTAATAGGATCTGTTGGGAGTGTGATCTCTTGACAAAGATTACTCATGTTCACTTTATCTTTAAAGGATGAGTGAGAGTTACAATGGTCGATATTCATAAGATACAACCGACCAGTCTCTGCTCTCTCCTTGAGAATACTTAGAAAGAGTTCCTGTGCCCCGATAGTCTTCCTTGGAGTAAACTTATCTGATTCATAGCGTACATAGAGATCGTCAAATGTATCAGTACCAAAAGCATCATAGAGACCTGGTACGTCATGCGGTGAGAATAAGCTAATCTCTCCATTCGCAATGAAACGTTCGTAGAAAAGTTTTGAAATTTGGATTGAGTAGTCAAGTTTCCTCACTCGATTATCTTCTGTTCCTTTATTGTTCTTGAGAACAATAATGTCTTCTATTTCCTGGTGCCAGATAGGAAAGTGAACTGTAGCAGAACCACCTCTGATGCCGTTTTGTGTACAGCATCGTACAGTTGATTCAAACTTTTTAAGGAAGGGGACAACACCTGTGTGTTGTACCTCGCCATCTCTAATTTTAGAATTGATCCCACGAATTCTGCCTGCGTTAATACCGATACCAGCCCTTTGTGCGACGTATTTACCAATAGCCATATCGCTGCTAAAGATACTATCGAGGGTGTCATCAACATCAACGAGAACACAAGATGCAAATTGACGCAAGGGTGTCCTGACGCCTGCCATGATTGGTGTTGGGATGTTGATTCGGTGTTTGGAGATTGCATTGTAGTATCTTCTTACGTAGTCTAACCTAGTATCTTTAGGATAATCCTGAAACAAAGTTACAGCAATCAGAAGATACATATATTGAGGAGTCTCGTAAATCTTACTAGAACTCCTATCTTGGACTAAGTATTTATCCACAACCTGTCTTAGACCAGCATATGTGAACAGCATATCTCGTTCATGGTCTATCATCTTATCAATTACAAACCATTCTCCTTCAGAGTATTTTGTGTAAATACTGTAATCGTAAATATTTTTATTGTTCTTTAAGTGTTTAGATACTGGTGTAAAACTATCTTTCCAACCATCACCAAATACTTGTTTATACAAACCAAACAATAGTAAACGAGCAGCAACAAATTGATAGTTTGGATTGTCAAGACTAATCAAGTCACTAGCAGACTTTACTAGAATCTCTTGAATTTCATCGGTAGTAATACCGTCATAAAATTGAATGCCAGATTGAATCTCTACCTGTGATGGAGATACACCTGCTAATCCATCACATGCACAATCGACCATAGCATGGATCTTGTCAAGGTTTAGAGACTCAAGTTCTCCATTTCGCTTTTGTACTTTGGTGCCGTTTGTCATACTTTTTTCCACTCGTTTAGTTTAATAGTTGCTTCTAAGCCTTGATACGTGTTGCATTCTACCAGAGACTGAACGTCATGTCCAGCAAGTGTCATGTCATTCAGATCTTTTTGTTTAATAGTTTTGGGAAAGATTACTACCTTGTTACCTCTTTTAATCGTAGCTTTAATTCTAGCAACGATCTCTCTGCTTCTCGGTTCATTGTCGAAGGTGTATATGAACTGATAATTGTAAGAGCTAAGGTCAACATCGCTACCACACATAGCAATAGCGTTGGTAATGAAATAACTGTCAAAGGGTCCTTCTGTGACATAAACTTTCTCGTTAGAATTTACTCTATCTAATCCAAATATTTTAGGATGCGATTCATCTGTCATTATAGTGATGTATCTGAGTTTTGCATCTTGCTGTAAAGATCTACCCTGATACCCAATCATATTCCCATTTAAATCTAACAGAGGAATAACAATTCTACTTTCCTTAAACGTATTAGTTGTTCCGGCCCACTTGTTGAAATCTTCAGCATAGTACAGGGTATGATAATATTTTTCTGGTATGTGCCTGTTTGCAAGATATTCTCTGGCGGGATGTTCTTTATTTAGTTCTGATATTTTCTTCAAACTTTTTAAGTTTTCAGATCGTGAAAATACTGGTTTCTCAAAAGTAAACTTAGGACTAGCGGTATTAGTTCCTTTCCCAGTCAACCCATTTTTATACCTCTCCATGACATACTCATCATGAAGACTCACATCCATGTCCTTTAAAAAATTTGCAAGAGTTCTACCCACACCACAGTTGTGGCATTTGTAAACCATATCTGATTTCTTCAGAAAGAAAAACCCTCTCGCACGATTCTTGTTCTTCTTAGAATCGCCACAATAGGGACAACGGAAATTATAGAGATAGTCTTTCTTCTTTGAAAATTTTTCTAGACGAGGAGAGATTACATTAATATACTTCAGATCAATAAAGGACATTACATAGGATTCACTCGTTCCACTACTGTACCATAGATCATAGAGGATGTCAATGGTTGCTGGGGAAGAGTAAGGATTGATCCAAACAATTCAGCTGACTTCAGAATGACCACTGCGGCTGTAGCGACACCAACAGTAACCCATCTAAATTTTGATAGTTGATCAACTTTTTTTTCTAAATCTTCAAGATTATGTTCTACTCTTGTTACTAACTGCAAGATAGCTTGATCAGATTTATCAGATTCATCTAATCTATTTTCATGTCTTTCCAAAACTATGGCAATTCTTTGATTACCTTCAGAAATTTTATCGACAGCAGATTCTAATTTTGACAACATTTCTCTAGAAAGTTCTTCGTAGATGTCAAGTTTAGATTCCAATACTGCCACTTTTGAATTTGGACTGAACATTTTTTTTACGTTCTAGATTGAGCGAAAGCTTTTACTTTTTCATATGCATTAGTAGATGAGTTGATAGAAGTTATCATCTTTACTCTATTACTTGCGTTTAAATTTTGATATAGATTTACTATCTTACCAGCTTCTGAAGGTTCCACTGGTTGTTTACTACCATCATCAAACTGAACTGTTCCAGTTCCACCAGCCATAGCAATCTTTTTCAGTTGATCAATTACTTTACCACCACTTTCCTGGAGTGCTTCTAACTCTTCCTCAAGTGATTTACTTTGATTCTTAAATTTCTGTTCTATTCTCTGTTGTCTTCTCTTCAATAACTTTGCAACAAACTCCCTGACATCCTTACGGCGGCCATCATACTTTTTCTTTTTTCTGATGGGTGGTTCGTCTGGAGGGAGTCCAGCTATAGCACCACCGGAAGCATTATTTGTGGGGGTTGCACCAATTGAGTCTTCCCACATGCTATAGACATCTTTTTTATCCATTATAATTTATTTAACTCCTGTAAACAGAACTCATCAAGTTCGACATTGGTCATATTATTTTCATCTATACGGTTTAAAAATACCAAGATAGATTTCAATGCAGACCAATACTCTCTTTCAAGTTTAAAAAATAGTAGTGGTGTTCCAGCATCCCCAAAAATATTGTAGATAATAATTATATGATTCAATAAGAGATGAGTTTTAAGATCACCAGTCTTGATATACTTTTTTAGCAATCTTTTGATGTACTTGAATCTTTTCAGATCCTCGTAAAAATCATCTCTTGTAGAACAGTGGGGATTGTCATAATGTTTTATAGCGAATAATAAAAAATTATTTTCATTCAATTCAGTAAATTTCATATAATGTAATTATCAAGAAGCGAATGTTAAAGTCGCAACACTAGATGTAACTTCTGCAGCACCCTTAGAGGTAGTAATCTTAACTCTATACTGGTTACCAGTATTAGCAGCAAGTTGTCCAGTTAGTGCAAGAGAAGCACTGGTTGCACCAGAGACATTGGCAAAGCGACCAGAAGTACTGGTTCTTTTCTGCCACTGATATGCGAGAGTACCGGATGCAGAAACGGTTGCGGCAACAGTGAATGTTGCAGCACCAGAAGATGTATTCTGATTAGCAGGTTGAGTACCAATGGTAATGGTCTCAATAACATCTGCTGCTACTGTATCGTCTGCATCATCACCAGCGGCTGCAGCGGTTGCATGAACGAATGCAAGACATTCTGCCTTATGACGGGTTCTACCAGAAACGTCAGTGTACGTTCTATATAACCACCAACCAGGACCAGTAATAGCACGTGCTTTGTTTGATGCAACATCCTTCTCAGTGTTGTCAACAAAGATAAGTTGATAGTCAGTGATTGAATCACCACCTTTAATTACGAACTCAGCAACCTTTTTAGGTGGAGTACGACGAACTGCACCAGCGAGAGTAGCATTAGTTGCTGCTACATATCCTTTGTGCAATTCAATTGCGGTAGTACTTGTTACTGTTCTTACGATGTATGCAACTCCACCAAGTTCTAAAACATCACCTTCTCCCACTACATCAGCAGCGTTCTTAGTGACGGTAGCGTCGTTTTGTGTGACACCTACATTGTTTGCAAAAGTTGCGGCATCTATTTTTCCAAAAATTGCCATTGGTCTCCTTATAAGTTTGTATTCCTATATCTTATTTATAAAGAAGGGGACGTAAGTCCCCTTGGAATCACTCCTCTTCTCTTGCGAGAATTGCTTTTTCAACTACAGCAAGTAGCTGATCATCCATATCGGTTTTAGTTAACTTGACAGCCTTCTTAAGAATAACAAGGCAAATCTCAACTAACTTTTCACCTAACTCTTCGTTCTCTGGAATCTTATTAACAGCATCAGAAATAATTTTTGATGCAAGGGGAAGTAAAATTGAAAGCATAATCTTATAACATAGGCATAAATTATTTATCCCCTTTTATTTTATATCAAGATTCAGTAGGTTTTGAAAGTTTCTTGAAGTCTGAAAGTGATTTCTTTTCTTTCTTTCTCTTGAGGGTAGTGTTCTCAATCTCCTGACCATAATTAACAGAACGGGTTGACATATCAACTTCTTGAATGTCTTCCGTTTCTTCCATATGCATGTCAGTTGATTTCTTTTTAACAGTTGCCCTTTGTTGTAAAGCAAGTTTCTGTTTATTAATCATTAGTTGCTTTCTCTGAACCTGTTGCTTTTTAGCAACATCTGCATCCTCATTAACCTTCTTGACTTCAGGGTTGATAATTACATTACCTTTCTTTTTACCTTTAAGTTCAACAACCGTTTCATCAAGTTCTTCATCCTCTTTAACACAATTAGGAACTACTTTTCCATCC
>Ga0181398_1000325_pt1 | contig 14448 bp, 9 predicted proteins | sample 21SPOviralmetaG_FD_130127 | JGI IMG/M metagenome (GOLD analysis project Ga0181398, IMG submission 130127) | Marine viral communities from the oligotrophic San Pedro Time Series (SPOT) site, San Pedro Channel, CA, USA - 21 SPOT_SRF_2011-04-29 | ecosystem: Environmental > Aquatic > Marine > Strait...
CGTGAGCAAGCCCAAGCTCTTAAAGAGCAGAAGCTTGTGTATCGCGGGGTAGCTTACCTTAAAAGCCGCTAAGTAGTTCTGTAATTGGGAGGTGCAAATCCTCCCTTAGCAATTGGTTAGAGCCCGTACGCGGATACCTCTGACCGTCTAGACGGTGGGATAGACCACACATAATTGAATATCTTTGACGTCAAAGAGGAAGTAAACTAAACCTCTTATTAAATATAATGGCTAATACCATTCTTACTCCACAGGGTTCTATTAACTCGAACCCTTCGACGATTGTTCCCACCCAAGGTGGGTCTAATTATGATTCCAAGTACGCAACTTATCTGAAACTATTTTCAGGTGAGATGTTCAAAGCTTATGAATCAGCATGTATCGCTAAAGGTACTGTACAAAATCGTACTCTCCGTAATGGAAAGTCGATGCAGTTCATCTTTACTGGTCGTATGGATGCTTCATACCACACACCTGGAACTCCGATTCTTGGTAGTGGTGATCCTCCAGTGGCTGAAAAGACCATCATCATGGATGACCTGCTGATTAGTTCAGCTTTCATTTATGACCTTGATGAGACACTTGCTCATTACTCACTTAGGTCTGAGATCTCCAAGAAAATTGGACACGCTCTTGCCGAAGCATATGACAAGAAAGTCTTCCGTACTATTGCACTTGCTGCACGTGAAGCACATCCTGTGACTGCTGCTCCTGGCCCTGAGCCCGGTGGTTCTATCATCAACATTGGTGCTAACAACCAGTACAATGCACAGTCTTTGGTTGACGCCTTCTTCGAAGCTGCTTCAATTTTGGACGAAAAAAATATTCCCCGTGATGGACGTACTGCTGTACTTTCTCCACGACAGTATTATGCACTCGTCTCTCAAGTTGATAGCAACATCTTGAACCGTGACTTTGGTAACAGCCAAGGTAACTTGAACTCAGGTGATGGCCTGTATGAGATCGCTGGTATTTCTATCAAGCGTTCTAACAACCTCCCATTCATGGTGACTGGTTCCAACTCTGGTTCTATTGATCGTGTTGCTGGTGAGAACAATGACTACTCCGGTGACTTCCGTACATCCTGTGGACTTATCTACATGAAGGATGCTGCTGCTGTTGTCGAAGGTATTGGTCCTTCTGTCCAGACCACAGGTGCTGACGTTAAGACCATGTACCAGGGTGACATCATCGTTGGTCGCTTGGCTATGGGTGCAGGTACTCTGAACCCTGCATGTGCGATTGAACTGCGTGCAGCTTGATAGGAGCCTTATAAATGTCTCTTATACCTGGTGTACTTCGCAAGGATACTTGCACAAATAACATGGGAACTGTTGGTTCAGAAACCATGAACCCTCCTACTCCTCAAGAGTATGGTCGTTTGTCCGGCGCAAATGCTGACGGTACAACTTCGACTGTTGCTTGTTGGGGAGGTGGGGGTGCTAACGCAACTGGACTCTAAATAATGGCAACAATTAAAGCTTACTCTGTAGCTAAAACTCAGAAACAATACGGTGGTAGTGCCATCGCTGATTCTAGTGTTTACTCTACAACAACTGGTCGTATGAATGGATACGATCTTCCTACAAATAGTGGCCTTCTCGAAGGTCGATCTGCAACTCTGCTCAACGGTGGTCGTACTGTCGTTGATCATGATGTTAGTGGAGCCCCTACTATCACAACAGCTGGTAGTGGTGGTCCTGCTTCAACAGCTGTTGTCGCTACAACTACAAACATTACTGGTACTGGTGCAGGACTAATTGTCACTTTCACTACTAACGGTTCTGGTGCAGTTAATGGCACAGTAACTCGTGCAGATAATGGTGAAGGTTATGCAACTGGTGATAAAGTCTCTGTAGATGGCATTGCTGGTAGCGTACTAACTCTAACCGCTGCTTAATATAAGGGGACCTTCGGGTCCCTTTTTTTTAATCCTTATTGAGAACTATTATCGATGACAAATTCATGGAGAAATCCACCATCAACACCTTCCGCAGAACAATTAGCAGCTGTTAATGAGCTGCTCCAATCTATTGGTCAGGCTCCCGTTTCTACCCTAGACACATCAAACCCGGACGTTTCGATTGCTTGGAATACATTGGTGTCTACCTCTAGAGATGTTCAAGCTGAAGGTTGGACATTCAATAGGGAGAACCATATTCAATTAAATAGATCTGCAACTACTGGTACAGTAAATTATATTTTGTTAAATAAAAATGAATTGCAAGTTGATCTAGTTAATGACGTAGCAAACTTAAATCATAATGCTGTTATCAGAAAAGATGGTAGCAATATTATTCTTTATGATAAAGAGCAGCATTCTAAAACTTGGTCATATGACCCTATCGTAAATAAGATATTTCTATTTGATTGGGAGAGTGCTCCAGTACCTATTCAAGCATATATTATTGCACGTGCTGCTACTATTTGTAGTTCACGAATTACAGGTGATATGAATCAGTATAAACTGCTAAAGGAAAGAGAAGAATTTTGTAGAGCACAAGCTGTGGAGTATGACACCAGTCAAGGTGATTACTCATTCTTTGGTCTAGATGCCCATACATCTGGGTACAGAACATATCAACCTATCCAATCACTTAATAGATATTAATGGCTGCTGTTACTCAAACTATAGAAAGCTATCTTGGTGGTGTATCCCGTGAACCTGATAAGGATAAAGCACCAGGAATGGTTGATGATATTCTTAACGGATATCCTGATATGACATTCGGTTTAACGAAGAGACCAGGTACAGAATTAAATATTGAAGTAGGTAACTCTTCTGATTTAGATGCTGCATACTGGTTTATATTTAGATACAATGATTTCGAAGAAAGGTATGTAGGCGTCATCTACAATTCAACAGTAAAAGTATTTAACATTGCTACTGGTGTAGAGGCTACAATCAGTGGTGCAAATCAAGCATACCTAAATACAACAAAAGAAAACTTTAAAGTCTTACAACGTAGAGAGAATATGATCATTCTCAATACAGATAAGACCGTAGCTATCAGTTCAGCTACAGCTTCTGGTACGTTAACAGGTACCGTTAATACACTTGCTGAGTTACCAGCTGCTAACACCTTATCTGCTGGTGATATCTATCGTATTAATGGAATCGATGGAGCAGCAGATGACTATGTTATTAAATGGGACGGTCAAACTTGGACTGAAACAGTACTACCTGGAGTAAATATAAGTTTTGATACTACATCATTACCATATATTTTAACTAGAACATCATTAAATACTTTTACATTTGCTGCTTCACCGTGGACATCAAGGGTTTCTGGTGTACCCGGTAATACAGGAACAAGTAGACAGCCTTCATTTGTTGGCCAAAAAATTTCTAACCTGTTTTTTTATAAGAATAGATTAGGCTTTCTTTCAGAAGATAATGTAATTATGAGTCAGCCCTTGGAGTTTTTTAACTTCTGGCGTAATAGCTCACTAACTACAACAGATGCTGATCCAATTGATTTAACAGCTAGCAGTCTTGATGACGTAAGCTTGTTTGCTGTACAGCCTATGATACAAGGCTTGGTGTTGTTTGGTACCCGTGAGCAGTTTGTAATGACTGCAGGTAACACAAGTGTCTTAACACCATCGACAGCTTCTATATCCTCTATATCTCAATATGAGATAAACAAACTTGTAGAACCTGTACTATTAAAAGAAAAGATTTACTTCACAGCCAAAGCTAATAGTTATTCTCGTGTCATGTCTATGCTTACACGAGGTGATAATAACAGTCCACTTGTAGAGGACGTAAGTAAAATTGTAACCACCTGGTTACCTAAAGATTTAAACAGGATTGTTAGAAGCAATCAAAATGATTTTATTGGTATGTTTGATAATACCACAAATTATATTTATTTCTTTAGGACTTTAACTAATCAAAATGATCAATCAACCAACACCTGGTTTAGATGGGAAATGGCAGGTAAAGTTATTGCATGTTTTATGGAACAGGATGCAGTACAGATAGCAGTATCTGCAAATGGTAAAGTAAATATGTTGACTGCATACATTAATCCTAATACTGATTCGCCTCTTGTACAAACTAATGAAGGGGTACTTACAAATCCATCATTAGATTATATGCATACTCCATCTAAGAGTTATGATGCAACGACTGGTCTTACCACATTAACTTCCTCTGCATCAGATCCACTTAATAATGAATGGGGTCCTGTTGCTATTGAGACTTACACTGGTAGTTCAGGTAACGGTAAGTTCTATAAACTAACTAAAGTAACTGACACTACTTATACTGTTAATGAGGATCTGACAAACTCTACAGTACAACTTGGGTTTACATTTCCTTATAGTATTGATCTCCCTAAATTATATTACCGTACAGGTGAACCTGCTGATTTTACAGCATCACTTACAATTTCTAGAATGAAATTTGCTATGGGTAAAACAGGTGCAGTTGGTTTTGAATTGAAACCTAGAGGTTCTCAAAACTTTATTGATGTTGGTGAAATTGAACAGTCTAACTGGTACTTATTAGATTCAGCTCCCATCGATGATGAACGTATGTTCACACTACCTATCCATCAACGTAATGATAATTTCGATGTTCGATTAACATCTGACTCACCCTACCCTGTCTCGTTATTAAGCATGACATGGGAAGGACAATATTCACCTAGATATTATCAACGTGCATGATATTACAACACTTTAAGGAGAATTAACTAATGGGCTGGTTTAGTAATGATAAAATTAAGGATGCTAACAAGCAGGTAAAAAAACAGTTTAGATATGATAGACAGTTTCGAGATTATCAGATTCAAGAGAATGATGCAAAGTTCGACAAAGCAGTTTTAGATAGAAAATTACAGCAGGCGAACCTTGATACACAAGCCAAATATAAAGATGAAATCAAGAAACAAGATTATAAATCTCAAAAGAAACTTCAGAATAAACAATATAAGTTAGATAAGAAATCCTATAAACAAAGTCTCAAAGACTATAAAGCACAGACTCAATTGAATTCTATGTCTGGTGCATTAGCTTTAGAATCTGCTACAAGAGCAGAAGAAGAAGCATTGATTTCAAAGACTTTTGGTATTCAAGATTTAAAGAATGATCAAAAAGAAAACAAAAAAAACATAAAATTTGACAAAGAGTTAGTTGGTAACACTAAAGATTTTGCTAGGAAAACAGATAATATAAATCAAGAAGAAATAAAATCTCAAAAAGAGTTTGCTCGTTTTAATAACCGCAAAGATCAAAAAGATATTACTCAAGAAAAAACATTTACAAAAGATTCCTTCGAGCAAGATCAAAAAAAATTAGATTATACTTATGACAAACTTGAAGATGATATCACCTTTCTCGAAGATAAATCAGGTTGGGATGTAGAAGCAGCTAATCGTACATATGAGAAAGCTCAGGTCCCTAATTTTAATCAGCGTATTGATGCGTTAATCGCACGCGAAAAAGCAGAAGGAACAGCTAGGTCTGCTGGTAGAGAAGGTCTTAGTGCTGAACGTGAGGCTACAAGTGCCCTTGCAGAGTATGGTCGGACTCAAGCAAAATTGGTTGATGATTTAGTATTCGCCAAAGAAGATAAAGATCTTGCAGAAACATCTATTGGAGGCACAAGAGGTTATCAAATTAATTTAAAAACTAAGGATAGAGAGATTTTAAAAGCAGATAAAGAACTTGGAAGATTAACTAAAGATCGAAAGCTTGATAAACTTAATATACAATCTAGCAAGCTTACTGGAGCCTTAAAGCAAAATCTTAAAGAATTAGGATTTGCATCAAAACGCAGCACAGCGCAGAAAAACAAAACGTTTGATGACGCTAAGATTCAGATTAAGAAATTAAGAACTAAAGAAAGGTTCGATACCTTACGTTTCGAACAAGACAAGAGTAAGGTAAAAACTACCTATGATTCTGCTAAAAACCAGTTCATAGCTGACAAAGATAAAATTAAGTTAGATGAGTTCGCAGCTAACCTTGCTGCACAAGGGAAAATTCCACAGAAACCGAAGAAGCCTATTCCATTACCTAAACCAATTAAAACACCGACGACTCAACTTGCAATGCCACTTGCACCATCTGATCCTCCTAAGCCTGTTAAAGGTGCAATGGGTAAAACCAGTGTTTGGAATGATGTTGGTGATGTAGCAAATATTGGACTTCAAATCGCATCATTTTTTTAATAAATAGATTTAACTATGGCTCAATTTAGAGGGTCTGCACGTAATAGTGGTTTTAATGCCATCTCGTTACCTGATAATGCTAGACGTATAGAATCGGCTGGTATTAAAAGAATACAAGATCTACGGGCTAATTACCAGCAGACAATTGCTAATCAAAAAGAAGATCTATCTGATTTACAAAATGTACGTAATGCTGAAAGCCAGCAACGTGCTAAGAATGAAAGATTAGAAGATCGTTTCCAAAGCACTTACGAGAAAGCTTTGGAGAAACGCTACAAACAAAAAATTCAAAAGCAGAAAGATAAAGCTGAATTAGAGAAATCAGCTTATGACCGCTTAGGGACCTTCTCTCAGGAAGCCCTAAAGGTTGGAAAGGACCTGTATGAAAACCACAAGGATGAACGCAAGGAAGCTGGTATGGCACTTGTGTTCCAACTTGGACTAGATGCAAAGGATCTCCAAAACCTAAGGGCTAAGGAGGATGACCTTGCTGCTGAGCATGGTGCAGCTACTGCTGTGATCCAACGACTTAAAGCTAACGGAGCAACAGCATCAGAAATTAAACAGATTCGAGAGTTAGATGGTTGGGCACTGATGGGTGCTCAGAAAGAGATTGCACGTAATACGAAGCTTGCGTATAAGGTGCACATGGATAATATAGAAACAAAAACCAAGGAATATAAGACCACAAGTGGTTTGACACTTTCTTTAGCTAAGGCTCAAGAATTAGGCCAATTTAAGGAATATAAAGAGATTCGTGGAATTATAGCTGGTGAATTTCTAAAACCTTATAAAGGATATGACTTAGCATTTGCTGAGGAGTATATGTTTCCTGGTATGCGTCAGGTTAATACTATGTTAGAAGCAGAGTTTGCAACAGCAGCTCAGCAAAGATTTGAAAAAGATGAGAAAGACAGTCAAGACACAGCAGTCCTTAATCTTGTCGAAGAATTAAAAAGCAATCCGTACGCTTTTGAAAATCATATGCAGGGTGAAACTGGTGGACAAGGGGGAATCATTCGTAAGGATGCTCGTGAGAAGTTAGGAGAAACTTTATCACGCTTGGCTACCGATGGCTTAATAGGTCAGGATGCTTTACTAGACCTTTATGATCAAGAGATCACTGTTGCTGGTAAGAAGACAACCTTTTTTAAACAGTTTATTGAAAAGGGTGGTACTACAGCTGTTGCATTTAATAGAATAAAAACTATTCTAAGAGATAGGAGCAATGCTGATTATCAGAGAAATGAACGTGAGAAAGATCGCGTTGTTGAACAAATAGTAACGGGCTTACGTCTCGAAGCTGTTGAAAAAGATCTTAGTAGGGCTGAGGTTGAAGCTGGTGCTGAAAGAATTAAAGCTTTAGGTAGACCGCTCCCACCTGATGTTCAAAATCTAATGGTCAATAGAGAGCTTCCTGAAGATGGTAATATCCAATATCAGTTAGCACTTAATGAACTTCAGGATGGTGCAGTATTTGATGCTGCAGAACTTCAAGCTAAATACCCTGCACTCAAAGCTACACAAAGAAAAAGCTTAGTAGAAGCATCCGGTGCTAGTGGATCTACTCAAAGTGGTAGTGGTGGCTTTAGTAAATTTACTGATGAATTAGAGCAGATATTAAAATCAGCATTAAAGAGTAGTAATCTTGTCGATCCAGGTGCAGCAACTGTTGGCATCATAAGGGTGATGAAATCTAGATTCGCCTCTGATGTGATGGATTTAAAAGCTTCTAAGGATTGGAAAAATAATACTTATGAAACGATCGCTGAGGAAGTTCTAAGACGACATAAGGTAGATATCACAAAACAAACAAATGGTTATGAGCGTAAAACCTACCAAACGGGTAAGGATAAAGGTAAGCTTATTACAGGAACTGATGCTGGTTTCACAGCAGTTGATCAGAGTGTTGTCAATCAACAACCAAAATTTGATAGATTTATAAATCAATTAAAAGATAACAGTCGAAGTTATCTGGATAGTAAGATGTTAGGTGCAATGGACAAGGAGGATAGTTGGGCGAGAGATCTTCCAAGCATCAAGGAAACAGGTCAACCAAGTCAATGGCTTCGAGTACTATCAGAAGAAACAAAAATCCCCTGGAAAACATTATTTAATTCTCAAGTGCGTTTGTATTTTGGTAAAGATTCTGAATATGAATTACCATACAATCGTACCGAAGATGCATTTGGTGTTATCAGCCCAAGGTTTAAAGCAGTATTAGGTACGGTATCTAGTGTTAGTAGTTTAAGTGTTGCGATACCTGCTCAAACTCGTGCACAAGGTGCTAAAGGTACAGAAGTTTATAGACCACTTTTAAACTTAATGGCATCGTATGAATCATCTAATGACACAGTGCATGATGGCTATGATGCTATGAATCTATATGGTACTCATGGTGGTGACGTAGCTCACGGTAGTAATACAGGCACTATCCATTTTGGTGCTCCATTGATCGGGATGAGAGTCGGAGATATTATGTATCGACAATCATTACCCTTGAGTGATCCAGAAGGAATGCACGCTGCTGGTCGTTATCAATTTATAGGTGATACATTAAAGGATGGGTTTGAGCGTGGCTGGGTTCCTGGTAATATTACTAAGGACACACTATTTGATCAAAACACACAAGATCAATTAGCTATAGCTTACATACGTTCAACGATAAGAGACTTCCCTAACAATCCAGTTGGAGGAATTATGGGTCGTTGGAATGGTATTAAAAATAATGTTTCTCATGCTGAACTTACTGAAATAGTTAAGCAGATTCAAGCTGACCCGCGAATCCAAGGAACCGCCTTTGCCGACTCCGAAATTGATCCAGCCCATTACGCACGTATGGAAAGTAGAGCTAAATAGTCAACCTACTTTTGATTACTCACCGGGCATTATCTTTCTTTTCTGTACATTAACGTATGTACTCCTTAGACGGTTCCTAACTATAAATAAATAATGGAAAATGAATTAAATGAACTGACTCCTGAGCAGATTGCTGAGGAGCAGAAAAAAAACAGACAAATTATTTCTGACCATCAGACTGAACTTGGAAACAGAGACGGTGGTAAAGAATTACAAGAAATACAACAAAGCAAAGCTAACGCTGTTTCAACAGAAGTTAAAGAAAAGACTAACGAGGATGGTACCCTACAGGATACACATGCAACAAAAGATGCTGAAGACTTTGGAGTAAAGGAGAACTTACAAGATGCAGGTAAAGCTGTTGTAACTGGTGTACAGAATGCATGGAACAATACTATTGATCTTGGTAAATACTTGGATCCTAAGTTTTATGCTGAACGTAATGAAGGTCAAGACCCCTATTCCTTTGCATCAGGTCTAAAGTTCAATGCACAACAGATGCCAAAGACACGATGGGGAATGTTCCTACGTGACTTTGTTGATGTAGGTGTTGGATTTGTTGGTGTCGGTAAGATTGGCATGGGTATTAAAGGTATCCGTGGTGCCATGATGGCTGGTAAGACTATTAATAAAGCTGGTAAGGTTGTTAATGTAACTGGTAAAGCAGCGTTACTTAAACGTGCTGCTGTCGATGCTGGTAAAGGTGCTGCTGTTGATGTATGGGACTCTACTCAAACAACAGAAGAAGGTATCGTTGAAGGTCTAATTAAATCTAATCCAGTATTAGCTCAGAACTTACTCCAACTTGAAGATGGTCGTGATCTATCACCAGCTCATAGAACCTTCCTTAACCTTTTTGAATCAATGGGTATTGGAGCTGCAGCTGGTGCAGCCTTAGAAGCTGCTGGTGTTGGTTATAGAAAGCTAAAGGGTTTACCATCTACTGCTGTCACCCAGCCTACAGAGAACATTGCTGACAGCATGTCTACAATTAATAAAACACTTGTTAAATCAGAAGCAGCTGAATACCAGGCTAAGACTCTAAAAGTTACTGGTATGTCTAAGACCAAGTATGAAGCAGATTACTTTAAATCTCTTAAACGTAAAGGTGTACTTGATGAAGACATTACCATTGGTGAGTGGAGAGAAACCTGGAAGAATCCATCCAAGGTTGATGGTACTAATGAATCCTGGTATAAGCCGTCATGGGATCAACTAGATGAAGCTGTAAAGCAAGACCTAGTTATCGATATGGCGTTAAGTAAGAATATCGACTTTGGTGATACTCGTAACTACGCTAAGTTTAATGTTAAGCAAGGTGAGCAGTATCTTGATATTGGTGCTGATCAACTTGAAGTAGATTTAGGTAAGGGTACACCTCGTGCTGGTGCTTACTATAGTGCTGATAAGACTGATACATCCAACTATCCATTATCATCAGGTTCTTCTGTACCACTGAAATCTCTGAGGGATAAAATGGATATGCGTTCTAACTTTGGTAGTAAACGAGGTACTGTACGTGGTGTACTGACATCATCGCAGATCCATAAAATGGCAGAGACATCAGGTGTAGATATCGATGTAATTACCAAACAGGCTGAAGCATTATTCAAAAACGAAGAGTACCTTAATATGTATAAAGGAGCTTCTACAAAGGAGCTTCAGGATGACATGTTGTATGCAGCGATAGAACTTCAGGAATTTATTACACCAAATGGTAGAGCAACAAACTTTACTTCTGAAGAACTGCAAAAATTTATCCTTGCATTTGATCCAGAAATTGATCCTATTACTAACAAACCAAAAATTGATCCTATTACTAAAGAAATAGTTCCAGCAGCTGATTACATGGGTGCTGGTAAGGGATCAAGCGCCTTTCGTACATTAACTCAAGCACAAGTACAAATGACTGATGTTGTACTTGGTCAACTGTCTCAAGAGATGCGTGATATCTCACGTGCTGCATTGAGTGTTGATGGTGTTATTGATAGCAAAGTACCTGGTGGTATGTTTGATGAGATTGCTGCAAGATATAAAGTATTGCAGGGTATGCGTCAACAGACTACATCATTGATTGCTAATCGACTACGTGAATTCCGTGCACCTGGTAAGGGTCCTAAGCCTGGTTCCAAAGCTGCACTAGAGGTAGTAGCTGAAGCTAAACGTAGGGCTAATGCTCAAACTGATCTATTGATTCAGGTCATACGTGAAGATGAAACAGGTGAACTATTTGAAGCCTTCAGATATTTCAGTGCTGCATCTAATGGCAACTTGATGACCATGGCCGATATGGATGAGTTCTTTGCTAAACGACTTAATGGTTATTCAGGACCTAATAATTTTCAGCGTAATAAGGTAGTTGGTGAGCTGATGACTATGGGTATTAACTCTATGTTGTCTGGTCCTAAGACACCTGTAAGGGCTGTCATTGGTACTGGTATCAATACTATGATGAGACCAGCAGCAGCAATTGTTGGTGCCAGTGTTACTGGCGATCGTAAAACAAAGATGGCTGCTATGTCACAGATTGGTGGTCTATTGGAGAGTATTCCAGAAGCATGGCGTAAGGCTGTAGCTGACTTCAATACCTACTTTGATAACGGTGGTGACTTTCGTGGTTACACCGCACAGCAAGCTGGTGATGAGTTCGAAGCTATGGCAGCACACTATGCAGTACGCGGTACTGCTGGTGAAAAGTCATTGTTTAATACATACAGGATGATGCGTGGTCTTAACCAAAACCCGTTTCTATCGTATGGACCACGGATTATGAAAGCAGCTGACTCATTTTTTGGTCAAATGATTGCTCGTGGTAATGCTAGATCTAAAGCATTCAATGAAGTCTATGACCGAATGATTGATAGTGGTATTGGTATTGGTGATTTTGAAATGAAGACAGCTGTACGTGAAGCTGAAAAGCGTTTCAATAAAAAGATATGGAAATCTACAGGTGAACTATCAGATGAATTCGCTAATTTCCAATGGAAAGAAGCAGCATTAACTGGTGATCTACCAGACTATGCACAAAAGATTCAAGCTGGTATTGAACAACTACCTGCTATCAAACCATTTGTTGGTCTATTCATGAAGACTGGAGTCAATGCACTGCAGTTAACTGGTAAATATACCCCAATATTAAATAGGTTCCTACGTGAATCAGCTGATATTATGTCTAAAGAAGCAGGACATCCTGACCTTCTTAGGTATGGTATTCGTACTGCTGATGAATTAGCACAAGCTAGAGCTGTCCTTAGAGGACGTGAAGCTATTGGTGCAGGTATGGTCAGCCTTGCTGGTTCTTTATACCTTGGTGGAATGTTATCAGGTAATGGACCGCCAGACCAAAAGCTACGTAAAACATGGGAGCAGTCAGGACGTTGGCAAGCAAGATCAATCAAGCTTGGCGATAAGTGGGTTAGTTATGAATCACTTGAACCCTTCAATGCATTCCTAGCAGCTGTTGCTGATATTGGTGATGCACAAGGTGTAATGGGTGAGCAGTTTACTGAGGATCGCCTTGGTCAATTGCAGTATCTAATTATGGCTAACATTACTAATAAGACCTTCCTTGCTGGTTTAATGCAGCTTGGTGATCTTATGACTGGTAAAGGTCAGTCAGTAGGTGCTGTGGCTGCAAACCTAGTAAACAATCAGGCTCCACTATCTAGTCTACGAAACGAGATTGGTAAAGCATTCAACCCTGGTATGCGTGAGATGGAAGGTTCCTTTATGGAACAGATCAAGAACCGTAACCTATGGGCTGAGTTCATGGTTGGTGAAGATGGAAAGCTTCCATACCGTTATGACATCTTTACTGGTGAACCGTTAGCTGATTGGGATCCAATGACTAACATGATTAATCGGACACTACCATTCCGTATTAGTAAAGTTGGATCACAAGCACGAGAACTTATATTTAGATCTGGTGTTAATTTACACCAGACATTTACTACTACACCTAATGATGAATCACTTAAAGAATACCCTGACGTAATTTCAAGATTCCAATATTTAATCAGTCAACAGGGCTTAGAAAAACAGTTTACTCAACTATTTCAGGATCCTGCTGTATTAAAATCAATCCTTGATATGGAACTTTCACACTCGAATGGTAAAAAGTTTTCTCCCAATGATACCGTCCATGGTGATCGTATCCGTCAAATATTTCGAGAAGCAAAGCTAAATGCTTGGGCTGAACTTCTAGCTGAAGACGCCTCAGTAAGCCGCATTGCAGAAGAAGCATCATTTAAAGCTCTTGAAAAACGTGCACGTAGATTAGGTAATACTGAACGTGCTGATGAATTAGATGCTCTACAAAACATTCCTAAATAATAACAATGGCTTGCAATCCTACTGTACAATACAATGATTTTACAGGTAATGGTTCATCCACCGCTTATACCTTTACCTTCCCATACGATAATACTGCTGATGTACAGGTACGATTAGGAACATATCCTAACTATACGTACCCATCATATACAACTGAATACGCTGTTGATTCTGCAAACCCCACCATTGTTAATTTTGTCACTGCACCTAGTGGTCCTATTAGGATCTTTAGGTGTACTCCTAATACTAGCCTTCCAGCTACCTTTCAACCTGGATCAGCAATTAGATCTAGTGACCTAAATAATAACTTTAATCAAGTTCTCTATGTCTCACAGGACTCTAGTATACGTTCTGTAGATGCACAGGCTGTTGCTGATACTGCATATGTTCAATCAAATACAGCTATTACTACGGCTGGCTCAGCGGTTACTACAGCTAACGGTGCGGTTACTACGGCTAACGGTGCGGTTACTACAGCTAATAGTGCTGTGTCTACAGCCAATGCAGCACAAACCGCAGTGGCTAGTGCGGTGCTTTATGCACCAATAGCTAATGTTGGTTCTATTCCTGGATCACCCAGTAATGGTGATTACGTAGAAGTACTGAACTCTGCGGGTATTGAAAGTTTTAGTCCTTTAAGTAGTCTACCTTCAGGTTTTGTTGGTGACTCTGGGCTAACTGTACGCATAAAATATGTAACCAATAGCTGGGTATTTCAAAACTACTATGCCAATGATGTAAACGAAAGATTTATTAAAAAGTCTGGAGATACATTTACTGGTCTAGTAACTCTTTCTGGAGCACCTACATCTAACTTACATGCTGCAACAAAGCTCTACGTGGATTCAAATGCAATCCTTGTGGCTGACGGCGGCAACTTTGACAGTGGAGCATCACTGGTATCAACATCATCAACATTCGACGGAGGATCTTTCTAATGCCAACACCTGCTAATCGAACTCCTCTGCGTGTAGCACGAGGTACATATTCTAATCTTAATAGCTCAGTAGCCGACATCCAAGAGGGTGAGGTTTGCTATGCAACTGATCAAAACAAACTATATGTCAAAGAAGGA
>Ga0181398_1000326_pt1 | contig 14314 bp, 20 predicted proteins | sample 21SPOviralmetaG_FD_130127 | JGI IMG/M metagenome (GOLD analysis project Ga0181398, IMG submission 130127) | Marine viral communities from the oligotrophic San Pedro Time Series (SPOT) site, San Pedro Channel, CA, USA - 21 SPOT_SRF_2011-04-29 | ecosystem: Environmental > Aquatic > Marine > Strait...
CAAAAAGAAATAGATGTAGAAAAGAAATGGTTAGAAATAGTCTTTGGCTTTGTAAATAAAAAGAAAAAGAAAGATGAACAAAAAGACTAAAAACAAATTTGAATCTTCTATTAGGATGCAATATCAAGATGCTATTCTTTTTATAATTAGAGCTATTGATTATCACAATCAACAAGCTATGACAGATTTTAGCAATCACCAATTTCATCAAAAACAAGCAACAATACTAAAACTTTATTTAATTGACATAAAAGAGTTCATTACAGAGAAAGAAAACAATGGATAAAACTGTACCGAAACTGTTCCAAAACTGTTCCATTTTTAGTGTTTTTGGTACAAAAGCAAGGGAAAACTGTACTGTTCTATATACATTTCTAATGTATAGAACAGGTACAACTTACTCAGCATAACAATTTAATATTATGAATGAATCTTTAATAGATTGTATAAAAAAAGTTAATATCGCTAGAACCCTTATAAAGACTAAGTTTGGGGTCGATAAACCAGAACAATTAGTCAATATTGAGTTCCAAAAAAGGTTTTACAAAGCCAGAACAAAGTGGAACAGAGCACAATCATTCGGCTCAAACGCTGATGTTATAAGGGATTCAGCAATGATGCTTAGAGCTTATGATGCTTTGGAACAAGAATTAGCAAGAGAAGGCATAATTGCATTACCAGTAGAAACGTGGTTTGTTGAACGCACTGATATAGAGCAGAATGTTTTAATCTGTAGAACTGAAGAACAGAAAGCAAATGCAGCTGAACAATTTAAAGAACGCTATGTTATCTTCTCAGCAGAAGAATTAGTAAATATGTTACACATAGATATATTTAATTTAAAAGCTAAGTTAGAAGAAAATGGTATGATGCCTAAAGTAACTAACTACAAAAGCAAGGATGATCACTAGAAAATGTATAACTTGTCATAGAACTTTATCTACTGAACACTTTGAAACCAAAGCTAATAAGAAAGGTGAGTTTACTCGTAGACAATGTCGTTCTTGTACACAATCACAAAGAGAGCTCACTAAAAGTTCTAATCCAGAATCATATTTAAAAAACTTATTTGCACAATTAAAGTCTAGTCGTAAAGACTCAGGTATTGAATGGAATATAGATATTGAGTATGTCTATACTATCTGGCATAAACAAAAAGGTAAGTGTGCTTTATCTGGTATGAATATGACATGGCAAAAGGGTGTTGGCTCAGTACATTATTCTGCATCTATAGATCGTAAGAACAATGATTTAGGTTATGTAGTAGGTAATATACAATTAGTTTGCTCTATGGTTAATAGAATGAAACATACTCTTAATGATTCTGAATTATACTGGTGGGCAAAAAACATTGTAGAATTTAGAGAAAAGAATTTATAATGGCTTTGGTAGCAATAAAACACTTCTCCTACTCTCCTTTTTTATTTTATTGCTACCACCTAATATGACAGTAAAGATAGACATACAATCAAACATTAAGCAGGTACAAAAGAAATTAAATATGTTTCAAAAGAAACATTTACCTGAAGCATCTGCTAACGCTATCAATGAAGTTGGTGTCAAAGCAGTTAATGCTATGCGATCACAGTTAGCTAAGAAATTAGATAGACCAACAATGTTTACTAAGAAAGGTGTAGTTCTTAAATTTAAAGCAAGACCCAATGATCTATCTGCATTGATAGAAGTTCCACCAATACAATCTAAGTATTTAGAAAAACAATTTGAAGGTGGTATAGAGTCGGCAAAGAATCAACAGATACCAGTACCTTATGACAAAGGTGTGCTTAACCAGTATGGTAACATCAGAGGAAGGCGTAGAGGATTTGCAAAAAGAAAAACAGAATTCATTGGTCAAGTAAAAGGTATTGATGGTGTCTGGCGTAGAACTGGTGGTAAAAAGAATCCACAACTAAAACTAATCATAGGCTTTGAGAAGGTAGTAAGATACACCAAGAAGCTAGAGTTTTTTAAAACTGTTTCAGGTGTAGTCAACAAGAACATAGATAAGATTCTAAATAAGCACATACAAAGGATAATTGGTAGATGATAGATGAATATAGCATTAGACTATGATGATACATATACTTTAGACAAAGACACTTGGAATAAAGTTATTGATACTTTTATTAAATATGGACATAAAGTTTATTGTGTAACAAAAAGATATGAAAATATTTCTGAAGATATAAAACAAGATATGAACATTCCGATTATATATGCTACAAAATCTAAATTAGAAGCAGTTAGAAAAGCAAACATACAAATAGATATTTGGATAGACGATAAACCACAAAGCATAACTCCATATAGAAGTAAAAGTTTTTATAACAATGGTTTTAGAAGATGATACAGACCCCCCATACAAAGGTACTTTCTGGAGCAAACTATATGGGTTATTCGCGACGTCGATATTTTTTTAGAGTGGAACATTTTACAACTGGTTAATTTTCATCCAATATGGTTAGACTCAAGCAAGAAAGCACTTACAACAAAACTAAACACAAATATAAAAAAACCAGTCAAGGTAAGCGTAAATTGAAGACTTCTACTATGAATAAACATAAAAGAAGGCGTATCAGCAAAAAATTAGCTAACAAACAATAGATAATGGCTACTAGAAAAGAAGTTGCAGAACATTTAGACCTAAGTTTGGTTTCTATAAGCAAATTGATACAAAAAGGTGTCTTAGATGTAAAACAAGGCAGAAATCCAATGGATTTAGAACTATGTCGTAAAAACTACATCAATTATTTAAGAACATTAGGTAATTACAACAAAAGAACTGGTACTGGTGACATTGCTGAAGAAAAAACACGTTTAACTAAGGCACAAGCAGACAAAGCAGAGCTAGAAGTATCAGAATTAGAAGCTGAATTGATTCCAGCTTCACTTGTGCAATCAACTTGGACAGATTATATTGCTAATGTAAGAGCTAAATTACTAGCTTTACCATCAAGAGTTGCACATTTAGTCATTACTACAGACAAATATGTTGAAGCAGAACAAATTATAAAAGAACAAGTTTATGAATCTTTGCAAGAATTAGCAGAAAATGGAATACCAACAAAATATAGACAACGTAATAACAGCAATAAATCAGATTTGGAAGCCACCACCGAATCTGAAAATATCTGATTGGGCGGATAATTACCGAAAGTTATCACCAGAATCTTCAGCAGAAGCTGGTCAATGGCGTACTGATCGTGCTTCTTATCAAAAAGAAATCATGGATGTCTTTAATGACCCTGATATTCAAAGAATTGTCGTAATGACATCATCACAAGTAGGTAAAACAGAAATAATACTTAATACTATTGGCTATTATGTAGATCAAGACCCATCACCGATGATGATTGTGCAACCAACACTACAAATGGGACAAGCATTTAGTAAAGATCGTTTATCTGCAATGATTCGTGATACTGAAAAGATCAATGATTGTTTTAAAGAAGCAAGATCAAGAGATTCAGGTAATACTGTTTTACATAAAAAATTTGCTGGTGGGCATCTAACGATTGTTGGTTCTAATTCTGCATCTGGTTTAGCATCAAGACCTATAAGAATATTGTTAATGGATGAAGTGGATAGATATGAAGCATCAGCAGGTACAGAAGGAAGTCCAGTAGATTTAGCTATAGCAAGAACAAAAACTTTTTGGAATCGTAAGATATATTTATGTTCAACGCCAACGATTAAAGGTCTATCAAGAATTGAACAAGCCTTTTTAGAATCCGATCAGCGTTATTATCATGTGCCTTGTCCAGAGTGCAATCACAAACAAGTTTTAAAATGGAAGAATGTAGTTTGGGAAGATGATAAACCAGAAACAGCTAAATATGCTTGTGAAGAATGTGGCTCTATTATTGATGAAGCTAAAAAGCAATGGATGATTAAAAATGGTGAATGGATAGCCAGTCAACCTTCAGTCAATACTGCTGGTTTTCATATCTCAGAATTATATTCTGTTTGGTCAACATGGGCAGATATGGCAATGGCATTTTTAGAAGCAAAGAAACAACCTGAAATGTTAAAGACTTGGATTAACACTGCACTAGGTGAGTCATGGGAAGAACAAGGGGATGCTGTTGAATACGAAACATTATTAGAACGCAGATTAAATTATGATCACACAACAATACCTGAAGAAGTTTTAATATTAGTTGCAGGTATAGATACACAAAAAGATAGATTAGAATTACAACTTGTAGGATTTGGTAAAAACTATGAATGTTGGGTGATAGATTACAAAATATTTTGGGGTGACCCAAATGCTGCTAATGTTTGGACAGAACTAGATACTTATTTAAAAAGAAGATTTAAAACAGAATCTGGTCGAGTTATGCCTATCTCTTGTGCTTGTGTGGATTCAGGTGGACATCATACGCAACAAGTTTATTATTTTACGAAGCCAAGACAAGCTAGGCGAGTCTTTGCTATTAAAGGTGCTAGTCAAGCTGGAAAACCAATTGCAAATAGACCTACTTATGTCGGTAGAAATAAAGCAGTGTTATATCCAGTTGGTACTGATACAGCAAAAGAAGCAATCTTTGCTAGATTATCTGCTGACCCTGAAAATACCACAATACATTTTGCTAGTGATATAGATGAAGAATATTTTAAACAATTAACAGCAGAAAAAAGAGTAACAAAGTATGTGCGTGGTAAACCTACTATGGTATGGAAACAAATAAGAGATCGTAATGAAGCATTAGATACTTTGGTTTATTGTTTTGCAGCTATATATATTTTGAATCCTAACTTTGATGTTATAGAAGAAAAAATATTAACTGGTGATACTAGACCACCTGACCCAAATAGAACAAAACAAAGATTACCAATAAATCGTGGCAGAGGTAATTTTGCTAATAGTTGGAAATAAAAAAAACCCACTAATTAAAGTGGGTTTCTTTTCATAATTTTCTCCTTATTTATATTGCTTCTATTCGTGATCTAACATCTGACAAAGTATCACTTAAGGTTTCGCAACCAGAATGCAAAGCAATATCTCCATCTAAATTAAGTTCTTCAAGATTTCTTTGTATAGAGCATCTTAAACTTATCATGTCTGAAATTGCATCTTCTATGTTTTCTAGCTTTGCTAATTTTTCTATATTTGTCATAATTTTCTCCTAATAGGAAGAAGCTTACGCTTCCTCCATATCGTTAATTGTATTTAGTGCGTAAGAAAGAGTATTGATTCCGTCATAAAAACCCCTAACCTCTTCTTTACCTTTTTTAATCATGTAGTAGTAAGCTCTATTATTATCATAAACACTTCCTCTCTCACATTTGATTACGGTGTACCCTTTGTGGGTGTATATTTTATCTTCTAATTTTTTCATAATTTTCTCCTTTTTTATAAATTATATTATAAATATACAGATACTATTATAAATTACAAGTATTATTTTAATTATTTAAGAATTATTTTTTTATTCTAAAAATCTTCTCATATAAGGTATAATTCATTTTAGGTATATCTTTAATTTATGAGGTTTTTGCTTGAGCAACTTATTTGATTCTTCAAACTTTCCAACTAGCGAACCAGTTGAACTACAGCTTGGCGATTTTTGGGCATGGAAAAGAACTAATTTATCCACTGATTATCCTACCGCAGATTATTCTTTGTCTTATGAGTTTAATTTGAACGAAGGTGCAACTGCAAGTAATTTTACTTTAACTGCTTCAGAAGCTAATGATGAATATATTATTTCAACATCAAGTACAACGTCTTATACAAAAGGCAGTTACAATTGGATTGCTTACATAACTAGAACATCTGATTCTGCTAGAATTAAGATTGGTGAAGGTTTTACAGAAATACAAGAAAATTATGCAACTACCAGTGCTTCAGTAAGAAGTCATGCAAAAATAGTTTTAGATGCTATAGAAGCTGTCATTTCCAATCGTGCAACTATGGATCAAAGTTCTATGTCTATTGCTGGTAGGTCTTTATCAAGACTATCAATAGATGAACTTATGACTTTTCGTGACAGATACAAAGCTGAATACATGAAAGAATTAAAAATTTCACGCATAAATAATGGCAAAGGTTCAGGAAATACAATAAAAGTTAAATTTGGTTCAAATAACTTAATAAATCCAACAGAATATTAATATGGCATGGTACAACAATATATTTGGTAACAATACACCAAAAAGAAAACAAACTTTCAAAAGAAGCTATCAAGGTGCAAACACTGGTCGTTTATTTGCAGATTTTTTAACTTCATCAACTTCTGCTGATGCAGAAATAAAAGATAACATTAGATTATTAAGAGATCGTGCTAGAGAATTAGCCAGAAACGATTCTTATATTGCTAGGTACTTAAATTTAATGGTTTCTAATGTCATTGGCAAACATGGCATACGCATTAGTTCTAAAGCTAGAAATGAGGATCAATCTTTAGATATTGGTGCAAACATATTAATTGAAAGAGCATGGAAAGAATGGAATAAATTAGGCAATTGCACAGCTAATGGGCGTTTGTCTTTTTTAGATTGTCAAAAAATATTTATTGAATCGTTAGCAAGGGATGGTGAAGTCTTAGTTAGAAAAATAAAAGACACGAAAAGTCAATTTGGTTTTCAAATACAATTTTTAGAAGCCGATCATTTAGACGAAAAGAAAAATGATGTAAATCCAAAAAATAGTAACAGAATTAAAATGGGTGTTGAAGTAGATAAATTTGATAAACCAGTAGCTTATCATTTATACAAAAATCATCCTTACGATAATACTTACATAAATAGAAATGAACATATTAGAGTACCAGCAGAAGAAATAATTCATGCTTACTTACCAAATAGAGCAGAACAAACTAGAGGTGTATCACTTATCGCAACATCAATGAGCAATGTAAAAATGCTCAATGGTTATTTAGAAGCAGAAATTGTTGCAGCTAGAGTAGGTGCTTCAAAAATGGGTTTCTTTACTTCTCCTGATGGTGATGGCTATGTAGGCGATTCAGAAATGGAAGATACTTATAATCCAGTGGCTTCAGCAAACGCTGGAACTTTTGAACAATTACCTGCTGGAATGGATTTTAAGGCTTTTGACCCTAACCACCCAACATCTGCTTTTGAATCTTTTACTACTTCAGTATTAAGATCAATCGCATCTGGTTTAAATATTTCTTATCACTCATTAAGTAACGATTTAACTTCAGTTAATTATTCTTCTATTCGTCAAGGTGCTTTAGAAGATCGTTCAATGTTTCAGATATATCAACAATTTGTCATTGAACATTTTATAGACCCAATTTTTAAATCTTGGTTAGAAATGGCAATCTCAACTGGTTATATTAACTTACCAATGGGTAAGTTTGATAAATTTGCTAATTCTGTAAATTATATTCCTAGAAGTTTCCAATGGATTGACCCTTTAAAAGAAATGCAATCAAGTGTCTTAGGTTTGCAAAATGGCACAATGACTTATTCAGATATATCTGCTGCTTATGGTCGTGATACTGAAGAACTATTTGAACAACATCAAAAAGAAGTTGAATTAGCAAAACAATATGGTATTGAAATAGCTTATCAACCATTTGGACAAAAAATGCCAGTGGAAGCGAATATTCAAGGTGGGGATGACGATGGCTAACCCTAATGCTGGTATGAAAGCTGAAGCACAGAAGGGTTTAGACTGGCGTGAAGAATTTGGTCGTGGTGGTACTAGAGTTGGTGCTATTAGAGCTAGACAAATAGTTGCAGGTGAAAATTTATCTGATGATACTATTAAAAGAATGTATAGTTTTTTTAGTAGACATGAGGTAGATAAACAAGCAGAAGGATTTAGTTCTGGCGAGGATGGTTATCCTTCTAATGGTAGAATAGCATGGGCATTATGGGGTGGTGATGCTGGTTTTAGTTGGTCAAAAAGATTGGTGGAAAAAATGAAAAAAGAAGATGAAAGAAAATTAAATAGAGCAGAACCAGATGCACTTAAAACTGGTGACTTTGTCAGTTGGAATAGTGCTGGTGGTAGAGCTAGAGGAAAGATTATCAAAATAGAAAGAGATGGGAAAATAAATATTCCTAATTCTGATCTTACTATTACTGGTACAGCAGAAGACCCTGCTGCTTTAATACAAGTTTATAGAAGTGGTGAACCCACTGATACAGAAGTTGGTCATAAATTCAGTACGCTAAGAAAAATTGACCCGATAAGAAATTTTGAATCATTAGATTCAAATGTTAAACCTTTAACAATAAACGATGAGGTAAAAATTATGGATATTGAAAAAGAAGATAGACATATTCTCAATGTTTCTGAAACCGACAATTCAGTAATTGTTGAATTCAAAAAGGTTGAAGAAGAAATGGCAGAAATGGAAGATATTGAAGAATCTGAAGAAGAAGCCATAGTTGATGAAGAAGAAAGGCATATTGATGGTGCTATCAAGTATAGAACTATTGATTTGTCCAGAGCTTCTTACATTGACGAAGAAAAGAGATTGGTTCGTATTGGCGTTTCGTCAGAAGAACCAGTTGAAAGAAGTTTTGGTATGGAAGTGCTAGGACATTCTGAAGGTGATATAAATATGGAATTTATTTCATCTGGTCGTGCACCACTTTTGTTAGATCATGACATGACTAAGCAAATAGGTGTGATAGAGCAATTTAAACTGGATGAGAGTGCTAAAAGAACAATTGCACTGGTAAGATTTGGAAAATCTTCCCTAGCTCGTGAAGTGTTTGAAGACGTAAAAGATGGTATACGCATGAATATATCAGTCGGTTACAGAGTAGATAAACTGGAACGCATGGATGATAAGGATGAAGATTATTATCGTGCAAGCTGGACTCCTATGGAGATAAGCTCAGTCAGTTTGCCCGCAGATCAAAGCAGGCTAGTTGGCGTTGGGCGTTCTGAAAATAAACAACACATTTTACACAAAGAGGTAAAAAAAATGGAAAACGAAAAACAAGAAATTAATCTTGATGAAGTTAAATCTAAAGCTGTTGTTGAAGCTAAAGCTGAATTTAAAAGAAACTCTAAAGAGATTCTCGATCTAGCTAGTCAACACAACAAAAGAGATTTAGCTGACGAAGCTATTTCTAATGGTTTATCAGTGGAAGAATTTAGAGGTGTATTATTAGACAATATTTCTAATAGCGAACCTTTAGAAACTCCTTCTGAAATCGGTTTAACCGAAAAAGAAACTAAAAGATTTAGTATTTTAAGAGCTGTTAATGCAATGGCTAATCCTACTGATCGCAAAGCACAAGAAGATGCTGCCTTTGAATTTGATTGTTCAAGAGCTGCTGGTGAACTTTATGGTAAGACTGCACAAGGCGTGCTGCTTCCACCAGAAGTTCTAAGAACTTGGGGACAACGTGATCTTAATTCTTCTGATGATTCCAGCTTAATAGCTGAAGATTACAGAGGTGGGGATTTTATTGAGGTATTGAGAAATAATTCAGCAGTGCTTCCTTTAGCTAGTGTGCTACAAGGTTTGACTGGTGATGTCAAAATACCAAAGAAAACTGCTGGTTCTACTGCTGCTTTTATTAGTGCAGAAGGCGGAGATTCTTCTGAATCTGAAATGACAGTTGGTAATGTCTCAATGACACCTAAAACTTTAGGAGCTCACACAGAAGCTACTCGTCAATTATTAATTCAATCATCTTTAGATGTTGAGAACTTAATAAGAAATGATTTAGCTGCTGCAATGGCTACACACATTGATAATGTTGCTATAAGTGGTTCTGGTTCAAGTGGTAATCCTACTGGAATTATTAACCAATCTGGTATTAACACTCAAGCATTTAGCACAGATACTGCACCAACTTTTGCTGAAGTTGTAGCAATGGAAACTGCTGTAAGTGCTGATAATGCTTTACTAGGTAACTTAGCTTACATAGTTAATCCTTCAACATTTGGTACATTGAAAACTACTGAAAAAGCCACTAACACTGCACAATTTATTGCAGTTGATGGTGAGATCAATGGTTACAATGCAGTCGTTAGTAATCAAATTACTAATGGTGTTATGTTGTTTGGTAATTTCAGTGACTTGTTAGTTGGTTTCTTCGGTGGTTTAGACATCGTTGTTGACCCTTTCACGCACTCGAAATCAGGAACTGTGAGAATAGTAGCATTACAATCTTGCGATATTGCTGTAAGACACGCTGTGTCATTCTGTAAATCTACCTAGTAGATGGTAATGACAACTGATGGAATGGTGGGCTTAACGCCCACCTTTCCTAATAAAAAGGAAAAAGTTATGAATAAATATTTAATCTTATCTGACACTGTTGCAGATAAAAAAAATGTCAAAGCTGGTGATATTGTTGAACTAGATATTGACGAAGGTAAAGCCTTAGTAAATTATGGTAAAGCTGAAATATCAACTGCTAAAGAAACTAAAAAAGAAAGCAATCGTAGCGTTGGTTTAGAAACATCTGAAGCACCTAGACCAAAAAAAAGAACTAAAAAATAATGGCGTTAGAAAGTGCAGCAGATTTTAATTCTTACCTTGATTCAACTACTGGACATGGTGTAACTGCTACATTTTTTGAAGTACAAAATTCTTTATTCGATCAAAGAGTTGGATTTATAGATTCTTGGTTTGATATAGATTCAGGCAACAGAGAAAATATAAACATAATTATTGACCAAGAATATTTTGATATTGCTGGAAATAGTGTTGCAGTCGAAGGCTTTCAACCAAAAGCGTTAGTAAAATCTTCTGATGTGCCTTATATATCGCATGAAGATCGTTTAATTGTTAATGCAATCACAACTAATAAAGGCACTGTTTTAAAAGCGGAAACAACTTTTGTAATTAAAAATGTACAACCAGATAACACTGGTTTCATAGAATTAATTTTAGAGGAACAATAATGTCTCAATATAGATTAGAAACTGAAGAAGATATGAGTTCTTATCTTGATGCTGATTTTGGTCATGGGCGTACTGCTACTTTTACAAACACAAGTGGTCAAACATCAAATATACAACTTATTTTAAATAATGAATATTTTGAAGAAGAATTTGGAGTAGGTGTTGAAGGCACAAAACCAATTGCTTATTGTCGATCTGTAGATGTACCAAGTGTCAAACATGGCAACACTTTAGCAGTAGCTGCTTATAAAGATGTTGATGGTAATACTTTAGTTGGAGCTAAAACTTATAGTATTGTTAATGTGCAAAAGGACAACACTGGTTTTACTTCTTTAATGTTAGAGGAATTATAATGGCTAACCATGTCAGACAGCAGATTAGAGAGCGTTTAGGCACTGTCTTAACTGGTTTAACTACAACTGGTTCAAATGTATTTGAATCAAGAGTTTACCCCTTAGAAACAGCTAGTTTGCCTTCATTATTGATTTACACAAAATCAGAAACATCTGAACCTATTGTAATAGGCACAAATAGATTATTAGAAAGAAATTTATCAGTAGCTATAGAATGTTATGTAAAAGCAACAAGTAATTTCGATGATTCAGTTGATACAATATGCAAAGAAGTAGAAACAGCTATAGCTGCTGACCCAACTTTGAACAATTTAGCGAAAGATACTTTTTTAGAAAGTACCGAAATAGAATATAATGCAGAAGGTGAAAAGCCAGTTGGCTATGCCACCTTAACATTTAATGTTAATTATTTTAATCAGGAACAAGCACCTGATGTAGCGAGGTAAAAATGAAACTATTTAGTCCAGATGGCAAGATTTCTATAGATGCTCATCCTTCAAGAGTTGAAAGTCTATTGAATAAAGGTTGGAAAGAAGAAGCAACCAAAGAAATTAAATCTTCTTCAAAAAAAGAGGTAAAAGAAAATGGCAGTACATAAAGGAAGCGAAGGCTTAATTAAAGTTGGCTCAGCTACTGTTGCTGAAGTTAGATCATATTCTTTAGAAGAAAGTGCTGATGTAGTTGAAAAAACTGCAATGGGCGATTCTTCTAGGTCTTATTTATCTACGCTTACGCAATTTACAGCATCTGTAGATGTATTTTTTGATGAAACTGACACTGCACAAACTGCATTATCAATAGGTTCTACTGTGACACTAGAGGTTTATCCTGAAGGTGCATCAACTGGTGACACTTATTATAATGGTTCAGCAATTGTTACTGGTTTCACTAGAAGTGCATCATTTGATGGTTTAGTAGAAGCTAGTGTAACTTTACAAGGTTCAGGTGGCTTAACTACTTCAACAGCTTAATATGAAAGTTATTGATAAAGCTAAAGCACATTTTAATTCTTTAGATATTAAAGAAATTGAAATACCAGAATGGAGTGACGATGGTGAAATACTTAAAGTTTATGCAAAGCCATTAACATTAGCGGAAATGTCTAAATTGCAAAAATATGCAAAAGACGATGATGTGGCGTTGATGGCTTATTGCTTAATACACAAAGCACTTGATGCTGAAGGTAATAAAGTATTTGATATAGGTGATAAAACAACCTTGATGAATGGCGTTGATAAAGATGTCTTAGCTAGAGTAGCTACAGAAATAATGTCAGCACCTTCAGTAGAGGAACAACTAAAAAAGTAAGGGAAGATAAAGATTTATTTGCAAGATACTATTTAGCAGAATTGTTGGGAGTAACAGTAGCTGAATTAGAAGAAAAAATGTCTTTATCTGAATTTACTGGATGGTTAGCATATTTAGAAGAAAAGAATAGGCAAATAAACAATGGCAGGAACTGATTATAAATTAAGGATTAAAGGACAAGATCAAACTGGTAAAGCGTTTGGTAAGGTAAATAAAAATATTAATTCTACGCAATCAGCTATGAAAAAATTAGCTGGTGCATTTGCTGGTGCATTTGCAATAAGACAGATAGTACAGTTTGGTAACGAAGCATTACAAGTTGCAGATTCAATTGGTAAAACTGCTGTAGCAGTTGGTGTGACTGCTGAATTTTTGCAAAGGTATCAGTTTGCAGCACAACAAGCTGGAGTTGAAACAGAAAAATTTAATAAAGCGTTAAAATTCTTTTCTAAAGGTATTGGTGAAGCAGAACAAGGCAGAGGTTTAGCAAAAATACAATTTGACGAGCTAGGTATCTCTATTTTTGAAGCAGGTGGTAAAACCAAAACTGCTGAAAAATTATTTGTTGAAACATTCAAAGCATTAGAAAAAGTAGGAAGTGAATCAGAAAAATCTGCAAATTTAGCAGGTCTTTTTGGTTCAAAAATGGTTGATTTGAAAAATATTTCTAAAGATGGTGCTGCTGCAATGGAAGAATTAGCAGCTTCTGCTACTGGTATATTTTCAAATGAGACTGTTGCTCAAGCTGAATTATTCAACGACACTATGAATAGATTAAAAAGGCAAATATTAGTACCCTTACAAGCTGCTTTTATAAGTTTATCAATTAGTGTACTAGATACTTTTGAAGCATTAGGCTTGATAACTGCTGAAGAAAAAGGTTTAACATTAGTAAGGCATGATTTAGAAAAATTAAATGAAGAATTAATAGAACAAAATAGACTAATTGCTAATGGTATGACCCATAGAAAACATAACGCCAAAGCAATAAAAGACGAAATTTTATTGTTAGAAGAAAAAGAAAAAAAACTTCTAGCTGAACAAGAGCGTTTAGCAAATATAAAGAAGGCTAAAGATAGAGATAAAAAAGCTGTTGAAGATCAGATAAAAGTGGTTGAAAATTTTTCAAATACAGTTGAAGGACAATTAACTAACTCTTTCAGAAAGTTTTTTGATTTTACAAATGCAGAATTTTTAAATTTTGGTAATTTAGCAAAAAGCGTTTTAAATCAAGTTATTAATGAAGTTATTAGATTAATGATAATTGCACCTTTAGTTAAATCTATTACTGGTACAATTACTGGTGGTCTTTCAGATATTTTTCCAAGCCTTAAAGTTCCTAGTGCTGATGGTGGTGGTTTCACTGGTTCAGGTGCAAGAGCAGGTGGTATGGATGGTAGAGGTGGTTTTATGGCTATGTTACATCCAAATGAAACTGTAATAGATCACACGAAAGGACAAGGGATGGGTACTACAGTAAACTTTAATATAAATACAGTTGATGCTACTGGCTTTGACCAGTTGCTACTTTCAAGAAAAGGTACAATTACTCAAATAATAAATAACGCTATGAATAATCAAGGCAAAATGGGCGTGGTGTAATGAGTGGTGCATTTCCAACAAGTCCTAGTTTTAGAACTTTAAATTTTAAAGATAATAGACCTACTTTACTAAATCAAACTATATCTGGTAAAAAACAAGTTAGACAGATTGGCGGTCAATATTTTTCTTTTACTGTAGCAATGCCACCATTAGAACAATTAGATTCACAAGCTATCTTTGCTTTTTTACAAAAACAAAAAGG
>Ga0181398_1000331_pt1 | contig 14204 bp, 10 predicted proteins | sample 21SPOviralmetaG_FD_130127 | JGI IMG/M metagenome (GOLD analysis project Ga0181398, IMG submission 130127) | Marine viral communities from the oligotrophic San Pedro Time Series (SPOT) site, San Pedro Channel, CA, USA - 21 SPOT_SRF_2011-04-29 | ecosystem: Environmental > Aquatic > Marine > Strait...
TAAAGAATATAATGTGTTTATTATTTTCAATATGATTATATACTTTTTTTAATTGCAATCCATTCCATCTAATGACAGAAGAATTTAAAGGAGTTGATTTTAATTTACCATAATTCTTTTGACAATTTTTAATATCGTTCCACCAACCTCGTACAATATAAGGCTTATCCATAGGAAGTTCCCATAGCGGATCTATAGAATTGTGTATTAGCACATCTATATCAAAAAATAAAAATTCATCGTTAGCCGATTCATCACCAAATATTTTTGTTTGATCGAACATATAACATTTTCTATATGCCCAAAAGAAATTCTTTTCTGGAATATAGTGTTCGTCCATCCAAGTCGGTAACTGGATGTCGTATTCTTTTTCTGGTTTATCGGTAAGACAGTAGAAATTAAAATCATATGAGCAATTTTTTTCAACTTGCTGTTTTAATTTTTCTACATGTTCAGAGGTATATTTGTCGCCCCACTTAACACATAATATATTTTTCATTCATTAAAAATCCAAGAATATTTTAAATGCTTCCTTAACTGTTTCAGCTTTTCTTAGTTTTGCTTTTTTAGTTCTATTCTTGCTTTCTTGTACAGATTCATGTTCAAATAAATTTAACTTAAAAGTAAACAAATCTTGTTCATTTAATTCTTTATCTAGAAAATCCATTACAGATTTTACAAAATCAGCGCTTCCGTGTGTTGCAGTTACAGTAGTAAATTCATTACTTCTTTTTGCAATATCTACTACCATATTTTCAAACTGATCACGTTCATTTCTAACCTTTGCAATAGTTCTTTCATGTAATTCGTCTTCACTCACTTTTTTCAAAAGAGCTTTATAATCTGGATTTGTTTTATCTGCAGGAATTGTATATAGAAATACATTTAATGTAGATTCAGGGGTTTCGTGGTTATCTGGACTCACTAACTCAACTGTTATAGTGTCTCTTTCTTCATTAGCAAAATATGCTTCAAATACTTCGTGTTCATTAATTATACTCATTTAAGCCTCAAACATTCTTAGGTAATAGGTATTTGCCGTTACAGCAGAACCGTTTGGAAAATTTTGTGATCGATAGTCATCTGCACCTGCTTGAAAAGTGTTATATGCACCACCACCATTTAAGATAGTATTATTTATACCAGACCCTAATATGACTGCAGATGATGATGTACCTAATGCATACCTAATTTTAGATCCTGTTTCTTCACTTGCTACATGTCTCATACAATTTTGAAGTATAGCATCAATACTAGCTTGTGTATACTCTTGTAAATTTTTATCAGAGTTTCTTACAAATAGCATTTCTTCCATTGAAGGTGCAGCAATATTATTTGCTTGTAACAAATAGTAATTAGTTATAGTTGTAGGCTGATCTTGTGTTTCAGCAATACCTCCGGCTGTGTAAGCACCTGAATTTGCTCTAGTATCAGAAAATACTACGCTACTACTAACAGCTGAATATCCAGATAACGATGTTCCGGTGTGAATACGATAAGTACCTGGTTGTCCAACAGCACTTAATGTTGTATCAATAGCATCAAAAATAAATGTATCATACATATCTTGTAATGACATTGTTTTAATACTTGCACCATCGTAATATATAGGAAATGCTATATTATTTGTATCTGCAGATGCTGTTGTATTGACTGTTGATTCTGTTACTGTAGCATAGTTAACAGTTACTGTTGAAATAGCGCCTGCAGACTGAAAACTACTTACATGAGTTGTAGATGCACCAGCTTGTTTACGGGTATCTGAAATTGTACCTAAGTTACCGCCGCTACTCACTCGAGATAACGTAACAGATGGGTTAGCGCCATACAAATATCTACATCTATCTTTTACAGCATTACGCTGTGCATCTGTCATTTCTATCAGGTCGTTACTACCCGTTAGAATTAATGGTCGTACTACTGCCATAATTTATACCCACGGATTAGTTGCGTATGCTATTGCACTATCATTATCGAAAATTGATGGAGCGTATAATTTCCTTAGTTCAGATCCGTTAGAAGCAAATATTTTTAAAACTGTCATTCCTTCAAATTTAGAACCAAATATTGCTGAGTCTTTTAAATGATCAGAGTCAATTGATCCTACTATAATATGATCTGAATCAACTTGATCATTTGCAATCATATGATTTAAAACTGAGTCAGAATCTAATGCTATACCTGGAATCATAGCAGAGTCAATATTACCATCACTATCTACGATTCTATTAATAGCATCTACAAGAGTTAGAAAGGTACCGTCTGATGATTCTTTATAATGTAGATCTGCTTGGCGACCCATGTCACTATCAAGAGAGTTTATAGATGATACTGTATTACTGTCAGCTCCCGATGTATCGAGTAATGCTGTATCTCCTACCTGTAACGCTAACGTATTTGTCTTTACACGAAAACTGTTAATCGTATCTGTAAGATTTACCTGAATAATAGCCATGTTATAACTTCTCTTTTATGGTTAGTAGCAACTCTTTAATGTCTGACATATCTTCTTTTAATTCATCAACATCAGCAAACAGTTGCTTTTTTCTTTCTTCCTCTTGGGCCATCGCGATCTTACGTGCCTTTGCTGCCCGTATCTCTGTAGTATTTATATTCAATATCGCACCTGACCTTGGATCTCGTACTAATCCTGGTCTTCCTTCTACTGGTATCATGTAGCCATCGCTATAGCTCGTATATCTCTAATAACTGGCACTTTACATGAGTTAGTAGATTTAAATACTATCTTAAGTTGAAATGCAGTAAATGCTGGAGATACACCACCTTGACCACCAGGTAAATATGAATATTCTCTAAATACATCTGGATTGTCATCAGTTGGTACAGACTCTTCTTTATTCAATGGAGAATATTGAGCGGTCAATACCGAATCAGTTGCGCCGTCGTGTGTACGTAATAATACATCAAAGTCTGTACCTGATGGACGATTGGCTGCTATGAGAATTTTCATTCCGACAGCTTCTTCTGCAAGTTGAACTGGTATCGTAATATGTTTAGATAACATAGATCCATTACCTAATACATCAGTTTCCGCTACGTAATTCAACGGTACGTTTTTGCCTGTTGTTACTACTGAAGCCTGATCATCAACCATATTGTGAGTCAATACAAGTGAAGTCCTTTGTGTATCAACTATAGGTGACACTTTTGTAGATGACGTATCAAGCTTGACTCTATAAGTAGTCGACTTTGTACCTGACGCTAAGTTAGCTACTTCGTTTACGCTGTTTGCAACCATCTTAGGAAATTCAAAACCAGTTAATGCATTGTTAGTCACTGGAATCCAATTAGCATCTTTGCCGTATGTGGTTTCTGTTCCTGCTAATGAATTACCAGATATAAATTTTGCTTGATGTGTTGTTAACGTTTTAGGCGGTACTAAAGTTTCGACAATAGGATATACAGCATCGAACATATAATTAGGAATGATTGATACAGCAGCACCACCACCAAATACTGTTGACGTTGCCGCTGCGCCGGCCGTAAATCTAAATCCATAACCATCGACTGCTGTAATAGTTCTATTACCATTTAAGTTAGTGGCTGTAATACCACCAGTATCTACGGCTCCACTAATCATTACTAGATCACCGACTCTAAGTCCATGACCTAACGCTTGAGCTTCAACTGTAGTAGATGTGTTAGTAGTTAACAATCCATCAGTATCTAAAATAAACTTAGGTACTTCTCTATTTTCAAGGACCGCATATGATGTTGCGGCTGAAAATTCTGCACGTTGAATTGTAAATGTTAAATCACGTTCTTGATCTGGTGTCCATGTTCGTGCATTTTGTAATAAGAACATAGAACCAAGAGAAGGTTGTTTTGCAACCCTTGCTTCAGTTGAATTAATTTGTAATCCTCCCGCGCGTGCAACAAATACATTATAAGCAGTTGTATCGGCAAGTAGAACAATACAATATTCTGTATTACCGTTAAGATATACAGGCTCATCGAATTCGAAGTTAGTTATTGTTGTTGCATCTGTACTTACGTTAACACTCGATGGTGATAATACTTTTGTACCATTTGGCACAATATCATCAGACGATGGTATGCCATTTACTGTTGGACGTATTTGACATGCAACAGGTACGACAGTATCTTTAGTATTAAATCTTACACCAACCTTTGTGATGAATACACCTTCTTCGTCATCTACCATGAATGACTGCGCTAGTGGGTCAGCCCTACGACGACGCCGGCGGTTTTCTGTACCACCGATAGTAACTACTCGCGTATTATTATATTCACGTTGACGTGTCTCTAATATACCTGTACTTGTAAATGGAGCAGTTGCAATTGATGTTGAGTTTTCATCATTAGGCAAACTGATATCAAGAAGTTTAAATTCCCTTGTACCAGTTCTAAATCTTTCAGTTGATGTAGATGGTATAAAGAATGAACCTGCAACATATCCTTCTGTATTTGTAGTTAGTGTTGAACTACCTGATGGATGTGATGTTGCTCGAGCGTGTTCAGTACCGATATCAGTACTTTCATTTGCAATACGCTGAAATGTTTCGGCTCTTACCCAATTTGCAACCGGTTTATTATCGAAGAATGCAAACACTTGAGTAGATGGTTTTAGACCAAATGCACGGAAGTAAACTTTTCGTGAACGCATATATGGAATAAATACGCTATCTATTAAATGATCCCGTACTAAGACTCTATCTGATCGATCACCAATAACTCTATCTGTTTGTGTTACTCTATCTCTGCCCTGATCAAATGTTCGTGTTCCAACTTGTTGACCCATACGAAGATTTACTTGTTGTCCAGTCCAGTTAAAGATAAAGTCATTAAATAATAATGGACGTTGAGTAGTTGATGGAATAACCCTTGTTTGTTGTGGATTATCTTTATCAGCAAGATATCTTCGTTCTACCCAACTATCGTTGGTAGGTGATAATTCTAATAGACCTTCATTTACAACAACTGCAAATGGGTTAATATTTTCTGTTTCTGTAGCAAAGGGTTGTTCTATATAATTTACATGTGTGTATGTTTTATATACTGTATCACCTTTTAGTATTGTATTTGTAGATTTATCTGAATCATACTTAAGGTTGATATTATTTTGAGCTTGCCATGGACGTACAACTTTTTGTACTAAGTCAATACCAGCCTGATAATTTTCATCTTGTACAAATGAACGTGATTGATCTGTAAAGTTATCTACGAAGAAACCAGCTTTGAGTCTGTTATTATTAGATGCATCAAGTACTGCTAAAGTTTCGGTTGATACTTCAAGTAAGTTAAGAGCTGTTGTCTCTTCGAGATTATCGATACGGCTTTCTAACTTACCAATATCTGCCATTGTAAATCGTTTTGCAGGTATACGTTCTTTGCTTAGATCAGAATCATGAATCGTATATGGATTCATCTCAACTCTGTATAGTTCCATTGAGTTAGCAGGAACAGGTGGGAACTGAGGATTAAGATCTGGCTCAGATTCTAATACACTTATATTATTGAATCGGTCAATAACAACTCTTGCATTCTTACCTTGATAGTATGATACATCAAACTGAGTTGTATCTCTATCGCGAGGTAGTTCATTAATACGAGCGCCAGTTGAGAAATCACCTGGGAAAGTAGTACCTGGATTTACAGATGAACGAAAGTCTAATACGTTTCTTAATTCGTATCTTGTTCCATCAGTTGCTGTATAATTAGGAATATCATTATATGCGACTTGGCCTGTATATGAGTTAACTGCAAAGAAATCGCCACCAGCTTGGTGTGCAAAATACTTATATCGTACAAATATATTACCGGCCGGTGTTGTTTGACCTGGCTTCTTCTGCATTTTACCACGCTGATAATGAGTATCACGTTGACCATTATCTACTGTATATCGAGGCATAACACTTGTGCCATCTGAATCTACTGTGGTCAATCTTAAAACTTCATGGATATCAGGAAAATTAAGTTCTAAATGACCATCTGCATTTGCAGTTACTGTTTCAGTCGTTTCTGTTAAAACTTTGTTTCTTACTGATGCCTGTGCTTTATTAACAAAATAAGCAACATTAACAGTTGCGTTGTTATGAGATGTACCGATTTGAGCAGCTGTACCACCATTACCACCAGAAACAATTGATGGAGCAAATGCATTACCACTACTTGGGTTAGCACCTATCCATAAGTCATCGTCTGCAAATGTTTCACCTGGCGATGACAATGCAGTCAAAGTACCTTGACCTGAACCGTTTGTTGTTACGTTTTCTCTACGTTGTACAGTTAATGAGATATCTGATACGGCTTGTGGTCTGTCATTAGGAACAGGAAATAACATTACGTCATTTGCAGTTTCTCTAAATGCCGCTTGGCTATTATCTAAAATTACGTTGAAATAGTTTGTACCACTTGTACCAATCGAACGAGTGTTTTGTCTGTTATTACCTGGACTCATTTGTAAGTCAAAAAGATAAATTCTATAATTAGAACCATCTTCTGTAATTGCTCTTACACGTGCAGTACCAATAGTCGAACCACCATGTCCTGTAGCACTACGTAAATTTACCTTTTCAAATACACTAAGATCAGGTATACCTCTATTACCAGTAACTTCTAAATAGTTACCATAGTCGACTGATACGACATTGTTATTTGACGAAATAGTTGTTCGTGGTTTAGAAATCGGTATACTAATTGGAGCATCTACTATAGATCTATATCCATCTACATATGCAACACCGCGGCTAACTTTATAATCAAGCTTAGTAGCATCTGAATCATTTGTTTCGAATGCTAGTTCAAAGCGTTTTGCAATATAGTTACCTGATTCCTCTTGTGTTCGTAATGCAAGAATATCATTTACTTTATTATAGTCTTCTATGCCTGTAACTTGTGTAGCAATGGCACCAGCTTGTATCTTTGCCACATATACAAAGTTATCACTACTTGTTAAATCAGCTTTATTCGCAATAGTTAAAGTTATACGATACCGATCAGCACCTGGACTTGAAGTATTAGGTGATACACCTTGGTTATCAAATAATGCGCTTGTATCAGCGGTTGTAATAATATCTTCTGTTACTTTAAAACCGATTGTAGCATCTGGATTGCCGGTATATTTAGAAAGAATAAAACTTTGAGCTTTTGCAAACACGAATCTATCGATTGCAAAGAAGTCACCAGCTGCAATAGAGACTTTCGTACCTACGCCTGTACATGGATTTGCTACTGTATCTGTAACCTGTACTTGTACTGTAGCCGGTCCACCTGTTAGAGTTTCCCCTGCACCTACACGTACGGGAGTAGTACCTGCTGTACCACCGGTTGTCGATGTATATCTTACATATAAGGTTGCTGGATCAGATCCAGTTGCATCAACCGCTTCTAATACTTCCATACCTATAGAAGTTGTACCAGATGTAAGTGTTAAACCTACAAAATTACCAGATGGTAATGATGCATCTTGTAATTTTACAAACTCATATGCGTTATTAATATTTACTGAACCAGGATTAACCGCAGCACCTTGATTAAATAAATGTTTACCCAAGCGACCTATCTCAGCCTGAGTGATTGTTTGCATTTGAGTCAGCTCACGTGCTTGAAGTGCCCGTCCTGAATTAAAGAGAATTCGATGATAGTTTGCACTATCTACAAAATCATCTTTATATGTCGTTGCAAAAGTATTTTTGTTAAATATATTGGGCATTCGTTATAACCTTATAACCTAATGATTATTTTGATATCTTCTGTAGCATCGTCAGATCTTGTTACAGCTGCTCTATTATCTATATAAAGTATCTGGCCTGTAGCCGGATCTACATCTCTTGCACTAAGTACATTAGCGCTATCAATAGTAGCATTACCTGATGCGTTTTGTTCGTTTATTACTTCACCGTTTTGAAAAGAAAGAAAACCAGTAGTTTCATTTTGATGATAGAATAAAGAATTATCATCTAATGTATCAACAACTGCTTTTGCACCTGAAGTATTACCAATAATTGTTTGGTCTCTTGTAAATGCTGCATTGATACTTGATATGTTCATCATCTTAAGAGCATTACCAGTATTACCTGTGTATATAGTACCGTTTGCTGAGTCTTTAATATTACGTACTAACATAATCTGTCTAAAATCGTTGTTAACGACCCAGTCAGAATCTTCGTCGCCTGCTGGTTTGACATTAAACATAAGTGATGTACATTTTAGATCGTCTCGAGGATCAGCACCAAAACCATTCTTAAATGATATAATAGGTTCTGCAGTAGCATTAGTACCGCCTCCACCCGTGATACTAACTGATGCAAAGTCATATCCTGTACCAAATACTTTATTTCCACCAGATTCAGCCATTTCTATCTTAGAAACCGAACCACCGTCGATAAATGCTGTAGCCTTAGCGCCTGTACCATTACCTTGTATAGTAACAGAAGGAGCTGTTGTATATCCTGATCCAGTGTTTGTTAATCTATATCCAACGATTGCACCTGGTATTGCACTTGATTGAATACCAAATTGTGTAGTATCATCAATTGACGATGAAGAATCAATAGCATTAACTAATTTAACTGGTATAAAGTTAGATGCTTGGAATTTACTTTCTCTTAAAGCACCAATTGAATATAAAAACTTCCATGTGTATCCATCAGCAGTCATTATATGATCTGCTGTACCAGTAGGTTTGACTGTAGAAGTAACAGCTTGCCCCGCCGCATTTTTACCCTGTTCTAAACAGACATAAACATACTGTTCATCGGTATACACATAAAAAGGTTGTGCTGGAATTTGTGTAATATTATCGTCCCATGATGAATAAACTGAGCCTGATGACCAGTTATATCTTTCAACACAAAAAGATCTATCAGTAATAATCTTTACTGATTGCATAGAAAGTTGTGCGTTTCGTATTTCACGAATGTTTTGAATAGGAGTAACAACTGTATCAGCTGAGTCGTAAGGTTCAGATTTACCAACCGCAACGTGATAACTCACTCCTGCACTATCTACATCGTTGATTAGAGTATCAATGACCCGTCTTTTAAAATTATCTGTAACTATTGCTGGCATTTATCTATCCTATTGTTTTGATGCTAGGTGCCAATTCGCACCAGTCCATATCATAAATCCGGCTTGATTTTGTGTAAATGTTGTATTTGTGCCGCCGGCAAAATTTGTTGGTTGTACTGTTGTTGTACCTGTACCATTATTTACAAAGTATTTTAATTCACCAATAACTGTACCGTCTACAACAAATGCTGTAAGAGGCGTGGATGAATTAAATATTGTAAGTGGTAGTTCAGCATCTACATTACCAGAAGCTGTCATAGTTGAACTAGTTAATGCAACACGTGTATCTAATAATACTGCTCCATTACCTTTACCACCAACCGCTAAACTAACATTAGTATCCGCTCCACCGGCATAAACTGATGGATTATATCCTGTATCAGCATTACCTATATCGACGTAGTTAACTGCATTTGCAATTGTACTATAACTTGTAATAGTAGCACCTGCTGTATCTACGATCTGATTGATCTTTGGAAAGTTAAGTGATGCTGAATCTAATATTTTATTGTGTAATGTTTGTGCATGTGTAGTCATAGCAAATGTATCGCTATCAACTAGACTTGGCAAACGTAGTTGTCGGTTAGCAGTTAGCGAACCTGGTACAATTTCATAATTGTGACTAACATCGTCATCTTTAATTGCCGGTGTTTTTAATTCTGCTGAATCTAATGTCTTCTTACTAAGAGTTTGTGTACTACCGTCTAAAACAACATTACCACTTGAATCTGGAAAATTAATAAGATTATTTTGAGTAGGGTCTGTTACTGTTACGATAGTCTTAAATGTATTAACACTACTACCATTAAAGTGAATACCATCAGAATCTATAAACAAGTATGGAGAAACCTGATCGCTTTCGCCAAGAAATTGATATATCTCTTGAAAGTTTTGATTTATCTTTGTACCGGCATTACGTAATGAGTCACCTGTACCGTCGTTTGCGGTAGCGCCAGTATTAATAATTTGTCTAGCCATGTTATCTCTCTTTAAAAGTTATCACTATTTATAATAGTTTTAGAAGAAGTCGTTACTAAAATTAAGAAGTAATTGGTTATTACTTGACATTTTAGGATATGATGCGTCACCTACAACGTTATCTTCATCAAATGTTTGCGATCCTGCATTTGCACCTTCTGCCAATGTATCAAAGTTATTATCGAATTCTTGTAGTGTCATATTACCACCTTGAAAGTGTGCTAGTTGCAAGGGGGCAAGTGTAAAAGTTTGTTGTGTAGGTAAAATTTGTTGAACTATATGATTAGTTGCATTAAATGCGATTGTAGCAACATCCGCAATACCAGCATATATTGGACCTGTAGAATCCGCAATGCCAGGAGGCATGATTAAATAATCTGGTTCTGCAATACCTACGATTTGAACTTCACCAGCAACATACATACCTGCCGGGTGGACAAATAATTTATATATGTCTCTCCAAGTGTCTATAGGTAATGTAGACTTAACAAGTAATGCATACTTCTGGTATAGCTTATCATCTGTTATATATCTTTGATCATCAGGTCCAATACGTGATGCTGATACCGTGATCTCAGGAGCATAAGGAGTTATGCCAGCATTATGATTTGCTTTTTCTTTATCTAAGTCATGAACATTACCAACAATAAAAACATTTTCTTTTGTATATTTTACATCTACAAATGAATTAAAAAATACTCTAAAGAACTGTTCGATACTATACTTTGTACCTTTTGATTTATATAGAGTGCTTGAATAGTCAGCGGCTTCTCTTTTATTTGTAAAGCCTTCAAAGTATTGTTGACCTAATAATAATTCATCTTCTATAAATGATAACAGGTCTATATCAACTTGTGTAATATCACGATTTAAAAACAATTCGTCAATAAGTTTTGTTGGTGATACATCACTATCAGCATAATCATAATATGCTTCAATAAAAGATGCAAATTTAGGATATTCTGATTGAAAATATTCAGGCAAAATATTATTAACGTGCTTCTTATCTTGGACCGATATAGCTCGCCGATTAATATCGCGTAATGTTTTATCTAATGACATGTTAGCTCGTTGTGACTATTTGTGCTTGTACGAATGATGGAGCATCATCGAATACAACAATTTGGTTTTGTCCAGGTGAAGATACAGACATATTTGCTGCATCAGCGGTTATTTTAATATAATTATTACCACCTATAATACTATCTACTCTAATACCAACTAAGTTTATAATACCAGTAGATGGAGCATATTCTCCTATATTATCTACTAAAACAGTATCAGTTGAAGTTGCATGCAGTTGTAGTTTATAACTATCTAATTTATTTCTTATTTCAACACGATTACCATCTACAAAAAATGGTGTAGACCTTATAACAGTCTTTTCGTCACTTGGTTCTGCAATAGGTGATGCATATCTAAGTTCTACTGATTCTGTAGTACCAATAAAAGGTACAAATCTTTTCTGTAATTTAAGATCGGCTCTTGATGATAATACTGATGGGTCTACGTCATCAACAAGAGCTAACATATTAGATCTACGAAATGACTGTTCAAACAATCCTGTATTATCAGTAAAATAGTTTGTAACTACATCATCAACCCTATTCTGAATCTCTTGAACAGATGAAGATGTAAACTTAGGATTAAATTGAAAACGTACTTCTGTTTCAAGGAACGTAATATCAGGATCTTGGAACTTAATATCAAACGTAATAACCTGTAACTGCTTTCCTAATGCAAGAATATCACCCTTTGTTTTATCTATGGTTGCTTGAGTTACATCATCTTTAAATACGATTGACATAAAAACTACACCGTATTCTTTTCGTACAGCATCTTCACCACCATATGCCTGAATATCTTTTATAAGGTAACCAAAGTTACGTTTTACAAGTGTAGCATAATCTACGGCCGTGACCATACGGTTTTGAGATGCATAAGAGAATGGTGCATTTTTACGAATAGATTCTAATGTTTCAGCATCAGATCCAGAAACTGATTTAGTTACAGTAGTAGTTGCAAGATTAAAAGAATTAGTACCAGCAGCTGTAACAACATTTACTTGTGCTAATGGCGTAAATGATGTCGCTCCATTTGCAATTGGACCATTTGTAGAAAGATATTCTACTACTATTTTATTACCTGCAGCTGGCGCTTTACCTAGCGTATAGCCATCACCAAAAGATAATTCATAGAAACCATTAGGTGTTTCGCGTAAGATATAAACTTTAGACTGATCATCGATTGTATCTGCTTCTTTTAAATCAGTATATGTAGCAAATGTTGTAGTAGTTAGATCATCATATACGCTTACAAATGCTGTAGTAGTATCGATATTTTTATCAGGTATAACGTATGTAGTGTCAATAGAATTTTCGCTTACAATAAAAGTCTTACGAATGTTCGCACCTTCTTTAATTGTAATGTCTGCTAAATCTAAATTATCTTTAAACGTATATAAGCCAAAACCATCATCAGTAGCACTTATAGTACCGATTGTCTCAAATGTATATGCTATATCATCAACCGTTGTATTAAATTGTGTTCCTCGAGGTAATGTTAAAACAGAAGGCCGACCTGCAAGATTACCTGTATTGACCGATAGGTTAACTGTAGCAGAAGACGCTGCCTTAGATGCCGGCATATAACCAATAGCTTCGGCAAGTGAAACGACAGATGATCTTAATTGTGCTGTAGTTAAATACGATTCATTTAATGCCATGTTTGCAATTAATGCATTGTAATGTGTATTATATGCTAACACATCAAGAAGATTAGAAAGACCAGAACCTTCATAGTTATAGTCTGCAAATTCTGTATTATTTTTTAACGATAACTTTAGATTATTTTTAATCGTTGTAAAATCTAAGTCAGTCGATCTAATTGTAGTTACCATTTATCTTAACCTCGATATAGTAGTTTCTAAATCAATAATCTCTCCGGTCGTCATTACTCTAAATGTAAGTCTAACTCGTAACGTATATGCATCAGGGTTACTAACTATGTTAATATCCAGGATCTTTGCACGAGGTTCATACTTATGCAGTGTAGATCTTATATCTTGTTCTATAGATCTATCCATATGCGAATGAGCAAGTTCAAATAACATACCTGTTATATTAGAACCAAAATTCATGTTGAACGGTTTTTCGTATCGATTCGTAGAAACTATATTTTTTACAGCTTGCTTTACTGCAGCCGCTTCTTGTTTCTTGTAGATATCTCCACTAGGTTTTTTATCAAACAACAAGTCTATGTCAGAATACTTTTTTATTCTCGATGTAAGTACCGAGCTAGCTAAGTTTCCATCTTCTATCGATAGTTGTCGTGCCATGTTATACCTTTTTCATCTATTTATAACTTTATTTCGACTAATGCATCATTAGATTGTACGTTATTATTATAGAGTGTCTGTACATCACGTTTGAATCTAATATCAGTGAAAGAAGTTATATTTGGTATCTCTACTATTATCTGTGCATTTAAATCACCGAATGGATCATATGAGTCATAGTCAAGTGTGAGCTTATCGAAATACCCTACTTCGCTCCATGCTTGCGCTAGATCAAATGTTGCATTTAAATCTATATTACCGGTCTGATCGTGTAACTCAAATACTAAAGCTCGACCTTTTCTTCTTAAATCTAAAATACCATTAGACGTAAGCTTTTCTGCTTGTAATTTACCGGGCGGACCGATGCCATATGTCTCTGGACTATAGTATCCTTCAACAACCTTTAACGAATAGTTTTCAAATTCTGTAGGTGTATGATTACTATTTGATACTGTCTTCATTAACTCAGACATAACAAAATAGTTCTTTGCGATTTGCTGTTTAGCAGAATTATCCATAATTAGTGCATTAAATCTACCATGATCATCAGTACCAATAAATTTACCCATCGATGTATCGTGATTAATAATAGTATTTGTTGTAATTGTACCAAGAATATTGTTTTTAAATTTAAGTTCAGGTACGATATTCCATTTGACTTTACGTTCACCTGTTTTAAATTTTTGTACCTTTGCAACTCCGCTCACTTGGCCTAATGGATTCACACCACGCTGCGATTGAGATGTTGATGTTACTGCGATTCTACCATATTCTCTTGGCACTGCATTAGCGTAATTAGCATTCATTACACCAGATGCAACTTGATATGCTGTAA
>Ga0181398_1000333_pt1 | contig 14193 bp, 18 predicted proteins | sample 21SPOviralmetaG_FD_130127 | JGI IMG/M metagenome (GOLD analysis project Ga0181398, IMG submission 130127) | Marine viral communities from the oligotrophic San Pedro Time Series (SPOT) site, San Pedro Channel, CA, USA - 21 SPOT_SRF_2011-04-29 | ecosystem: Environmental > Aquatic > Marine > Strait...
GAGGTTAAACTTTTAGAAAGACCTAAACTTCCAACTAAAGATATCGTCGTCAATATGGACGGTGGTGTAGGTGGTTCTTGGAAAGAAGTTTCCGATGAAGAATTTGAAGTGATGTTTCCTGATCAAAAACTATCAACCCAACAATCTCTCCCTGAAAATCAACAACAACCTTTAGACTTATGAGTAATGTAAACACTGATGCATATCTTGAGTTTGTGAATGCCGTCACATCTCAATCTAGTAAAGATGCTGATGCTTTTGAGTACCGCATTCAAGAACTTCGTGGAGAAGGATTTGAAACACATCGACTTCTAACTGCTGCTGTAGGAATGTCTGCTGAAGCAGGTGAGTTTACTGAGATTGTCAAGAAGATTATCTTCCAAGGCAAACCAGTAAATGAAGAGAACCTGTTTCATCTCAAACGTGAACTGGGTGATATTATGTGGTATGTTGCTCAGGCATGTATGGGACTCAATGTTTCTCTTGATGAAGTGATTGAAATGAATGTAGAAAAACTTGAAAAACGATACCCTGGTGGATCGTTTGATGTTCACTACTCTGAAAACCGTAAACAAGGAGATGTATGATTAAGATTGAAACGGATGTTAGAACTGCAGCCGCAGTTCGTGAATCTTTATTCCGTGATACCAAAGAGTATACATATGATCTAACCTGTTGCCCTCAACGGGTTGTTGATATCCGTAAAGTAATTACTGAAATTGACGAACAAATTGAAACACAAATTAAGGAGGTAATTGAAAGTGAAACTGCTAACTCTTGAGGATTATAAGAAAGCTGGTGAATCGTTCTGGGAAAAGTACTGGTACGTTGCCAAGGAACTTGGTGAAGGTGCTAAGACTGAAGACATCCTGAAGGTTATGGAAACTCTTGGTGGTGTTGCTTTGAAACTAAAATTGGAAGAGAAATTGACTGGTCCATTTGGATTCAATAAAAAGAAGAAGGATGAGGACTATGTTGAGGAGACAGGCATCTAGAGTATAAATAACACTAGGAAAATAGTAATTGTAGAGAAGATGTCTTCATCAATGCGTAACTTTATGGAAGCTTATTCAGCTGTCCATAGTAAAGATGCTAGAGAAGAATTACTTTCAAAGAGAGACGAAATCGCAGAGATGGATCTCTCCATGATTAGTGATCCCGAGCTAGAGGATATCTGCGAGGAGGTTCTTCAAGAACTCTTTGAGGAGGGATATACTGTAGAAGAGTGTGAATCAATTTTTACTACCGTTATCTCTGAAGCTAAGGTAACTTTCGGTCATGATACTGAGAGTGCTAAGTCTAAGAAAACTGACAGACTTGAGAAGGGTCTGAAATCGGCCATTGGTAAAGTCAAGATGAAAGCCTCCAAGGGTGCAGTTAAAGCATACGGAGCATATAGAGACGCTAAGGCTTCGGCTAAGATAAAGGCCAGAAGAGCTGGTCAAGCCACCAAGAACATGTCGGCCCAAGCTCAGAGAGCTGGCAATGAGATGAAATCTAAGGCTAAGTCTGGTCTCAAAGGTATGATTAAGAAGGGAGCTATGAAGATAGCTCGTGGGGCTGTCAATGTAGCTAAGAAGATGAGTGAGGCCAAACTCGATTCCGTAGGGAAAGAGGATGGTGATATCAACAATGATGGTAAGAAGGATTCAACTGATTCTTATCTGATGAATCGCCGTAAGGCAATCAGTAAGAATATCAGAGGTAATGACTCAGGTGCTCAAAAAGCACGTCTTGAGAAGAAACGTGGTATGAAACTTGATGACCATCCTCAGTTTAAGAAAGAGGAACTTGAATCTGAAGGTTACATGACTATGACACCCAAGAGAACTGCTCGTGTTGAAAAATCAAAGGCAAAGGCTTATGATAAGGACATGATGGCACAATCCAAGGGTGATACTGAAGAATCAAATAAACAGTTCAAACGTCGTATGGCAATGGACTTCAAAACCAAGATGAAGAAAGAGGAAGTAACTTTCTCAGAAACTGAACTGAAGAAGTTTGAAGAGACTATAAATTCTTGGGGAGACTGATGAATTTGAACCGCAAGTATCCTTGGCCACACTTTGTGAACGAGGATACTAGAACCGTTTACACCCACGTCGCGAGTGGGTGGCCTACTGTTATGGGTGTACCAATTAAAGTGAAAGAATATTTCGGACCAGATTATGAGAGTAAGTTGGTATCATTGGATTATCTAGAGGAATTGCAAAAATGAATGGAGTCCCAACTGATAAGTTTCATATAGCCTTGAACGAAGTTCTTAGGAGTGAAAAGACCGATATTAAATCTGCTGGTCCTCGTTCAACGAATCTTATTGTCAGGGCCCAGAACAGAGTAGAAGCATCAGATAAAGTTAAAAAGAAATTCAAACAAAAACAAATCGGGTTTGAGGAGAAGATAATAACTTCTCATTCTGGATATCCTTGCACAGTTGTAAAACTAAGTGACAAATCCACATTCACTATCATCTACAAGACAGCTTCTGATGCCAAGGTATCCACGGCTCTAGCTGAGTCAGCACAAGCTGTGTATTGTTCGATTGCATTTAATGTCAAGAAGAACCTCATTACAGAGGCTGATTTGACAGCAGGTAACTTCACCAGAGCAATGACAAAGGCAGATGTTACTTCAACCCTTCAAGATGTTGAGAAGAAACTGACTGATGACTGGGTGATGTCATCAGTCAAGGGAGCTAATCTTTTGAGAGAAAGGTATAAAAATAAATCATTTGAATGTCACAGGGGAAGTAGAAAGGTTGCTATTATTGAGGCAGCTTTCACTAAGGTCAAACAGAAAGAAGGTCTTTCTGTCAATCTAAACAAGTGGTCTCCTGCTGATATCTACCTTATTGAACCTGGGTTTGACCCAAGTCCATTGAAACAAGAGAATACTATTCTTGGACTAAATGCTTTGATGTATGAATATCTAAAGGATGAGAAGGTTATTGGTGTATCACTGAAGAAACTTGGTAGTACTGGAAATATCAGTGAAATAAACTTCCCTACTGACAAATCCGCTCCTACCTTTTCTTATGTCGGTGTTGAGTCACCACCTGCATCCACCAGTGGTTATATCGTAATGAAGAAGGGTAATAGTCAAATGAAGATTAACTTCAGAACATTCACAGCTTCTGGTGGTTGGTCTGGTGAGGTTCTTGTTCCTGGTGGTACTGCAAGACATGGTAAGATATCTCATGGTCCTCTTAATGATGTTCTCAAGGCTCATGGAATCAAACAAATTACTGACAACATTCCATCTAGAAACATAGCTACAAAAAATAGTGATACAACAGCTAAGAATATGGCAAAGTCTATGGTAACACATGGATTTGTTCCAAGCAAAGACAAGGAAGCCATTGTCACGATGATCCTGTCTTCTAATGTAAATTATAGACAATCTAAGTTCCTTGTACAGGAACTGTTTGATAATCTACCATTGAGCGACAAGAAGAAAATGGATCAACTTGTGGAAGACATGTATAGATATGCTGGATCTAGTATCAAAGGAGTGTCTGGACCCTACATCAAAATGATGTGACAACCAGAAAACTGGACCATCCGACTTGACTGGGTGGTCTTTTCATGCTAATATTACAATATAGAGATTGAATCACATGGCCAAGACTACTGAACGTCGTAAGTATCCGACTGTCCTCCGTTATCCTGGTGGTAAGTCACGGATCATTTACTATCTGTTCCGTAAGGAAATGCTTCCTGAGAACATCAAGGAATACCGTGAGGGTTTCCTTGGTGGTGGTTCCTGTGCTCTTACATTCTCTGTCATGTATCCAGGTATTCCTGTCTGGGTCAATGATTTGTACTACAATCTGTTTGCTTTCTGGACACAACTCCAGAAGAATCCTGACTCCCTTATCAATCGACTCCTTGAACTCAAGGATGAAGCTTGTCGTGCTGAGGGTGTAGAGGAACTAGAGGAGAAACACCGAGCTCTTTATGCTGAAATGAGGGGTCTCATCGATACTTCTGATGATGACTTTGATCTTGCCACTGCTTTCTATGTCCTGAATCGTTCTAGTTTCGGTGGTTTCACTGAACAGAACAAGAACGCTTTCATTCGTGACTCCTACAAGAACACCATCTTCTCACAGAGTAAGATCAAGAAACTTGCTAACATCAGTGAGATCATTCAACCCTGGAGGATCACCAATCAGGACTATCGTGACCTAATGGAAGCTCCTGGTGAGGATGTGTTTGTGTTCCTTGATCCTCCATATCTCATCAAAGACATGTTGTATGGTAAGAACAAGGAGATGCACAGTGGATTCTCCCATGAGGACTTTGTTCAGTCATGTAAGGACACCCCTCACAACTGGATGATCACTTATAATGAACACCCCTGGTTGCGTGAACAGTTCGCTGACTTCCACATGGAGAACTTTGAGTTTCGTTATAGTCTCGCTCACCGTAAGGAGAACAAGAATAAGAAGGAAGAACTTCTAATCATGAACTATCAACTTCCCCGTGACCTTTCTAAGAACAATGTGATTGAGAATTTATTGTACGCCTGATCACACTAAATACTTTCGTGGGAAATATTAACTGATGAAGAGTTTTTTCAACTTTCTCAAGGAAGCGAGAACGTCATCTATCTCCGATCAGGCTCAATCTAAGGGTCTAACAGGGGATGGTCACGGTAATTGGTATGATAAAGAGGGAAACAGAGTGGCTGTAACCAGTCGCGGAACTCTTAAAATGCTTGCAACTAAGGAACCACCTCAGGAAGAACCATTAGATAATTCTCAGAAGTCTCAACAACCTGATAGTTATGAGCAAGATCAACAAGGAGAGTTTGGAACGTTTGGCGATGGAAAGCCAAGGAGAATGTCAGCGCCTACGAGAGCTGACGGATCACCTAAAGAGGATCTTGGACCTCTCACCGTCACATTTGGGAGATTCAACCCACCAACAGTAGGTCATCAAAAGTTACTTGATGCTGCTAAAAAGGCAGCAGGCAAGGGATCATTGAGGATTTATCCATCCAGATCACAAGATCCGAAGAAGAATCCGTATGATCCTGACGAAAAGATTGATGTCATGAAGCAAATGTATCCCGATCATGCGGGAAATATTGTCAATGACCCCAACTCCAAGACCATTTTTGATGTTTTGAAACAGGCTCATGAAGATGGATTTTCAAGTGTTAAGATTGTGGTCGGTGGTGACAGGGTTAAAGAGTTCACCAAACTCTCAGGGGACTATAATGGAAAACTCTATGATTTTTCTGACGTGGAGACTGTATCGGCTGGTGATAGAGACTCAGATGCAGAAGGTATTGAGGGAATGTCCGCCTCGAAGATGAGAAAAGCGGCCATAGAAGACGATTTTGAAACATATCGTACCGGTATTCCTGATGCGATTGATGATAAAACAGCTAAAATGATGATGACCAACCTCAAAAAGAGGATGAAGGTCACTAAAGAGAGTTGGAATTTGTGGGAAATTGCACCCAAATTCGACTGGAAGAACCTTAGAGAGAACTATATTAAGGGTAAAATCTTCAATGTTGATCAACTAGTGGAGAACCTCAACACTGGTCTGGTTGGAAAGGTTATCCGTAGAGGAACTAACTATTTGATTTGTGTGACAGAGGAAAATATAATGTTCAAGTCCTGGATTAGGGATATTCGTGAGTATACTGAGGTCAAAATGACCAGAAAAAAGAGAGTCCCTGGCAAACCAAACACTCTTACTGGTACAGATGGGTATTTTAAGAACATCGCAGACTTAACACCAGGGTTTGAAAAGGGTGATGAGACCAATCTTCAACCTGGAGCAAAAGCTTATAAGGGACCAAGTGGGAGAGATTTCATAAATAAGTACAGGAAAAAGTAGTAAATTGGTCTCATGGACATTGAACTCAAGGAGTTGAGTAATATCTACCTCCAAACTTTTCAAGAAGAAGATGGAGCAGCTGGTGAAGGGCAGAACCCTCAACAATCTGTGGAAGTTGGTTCTCATGCAAAAGCCATCAGATATCAGTCTCGTAGGGACAATGTTCCTCTCCCAAAAGCTTTCAATGACTATGTTGCTAAGAATCAACTGAGTGGAGCTGAAAGAACGGCTCTGAGACAGAAGCTTGGATTCATGGAATCAACTGAACTTTCTGAGAAAAAGGGTTGTAGTCACAATCATAAGGGTGAAGAGTGTGAGGTTCATGGTAAGGAAGAGTGTCCTTCCTTAGAACCTGTAGAGGAAGAAGACGACTATAAATCCAAAGATAAAATTATGAAGAAGGCAAAACCTCTTCATAAACATCTCTACAAGAATCTTCACAAGAAAGACACTGAAGGTGATGTCAATGAGTCTAGTTACTTTTCATGGAGAGAAGAACTCCGTGAATTGGTTGATGTACCCTCTTCAAACCCTAAAACTGATGAGAAATCCCGTGAGAAAATCTCTGAGAAGAAAGTAAAGAATAAGATTGTTATCAATCCTCCACAAGGAATGACTGAAGCTATCGAACAACTCGGTGGTCAGATTCTGGAAATGGTTGAGATTGAAGAGGGTGATTTTCCTAAGGATGCTCCTTCTATCAAACACGCTAAACCCCTTAAGAAGACTGATGTTAAGTATGATCCTCATATGAAAGTCATGGCTCCTACTGTGAAAAAAGAGGAAGTAGAAGAAGTTGATGAAGCTGCTGGAGGAATCATTGGTGGTGGAATGATGGCCCTTAAAGCTTTGAAAACTGCTAAAGCAGTAAAGGGTATCAGTACTGCCGCTAAACTTGGTTCCGCAGCATCTGCTTTAGCACCTGCAGCTAAAGTTGCAGGAGCTGGATCGGGAGCTGGAATGGCAGCTGCCGTTGGTGCAGCAGGTGGATATGGTTTAGCTAAAGCAACTAATAAGAAAACAACTACCACAACACAGGTTGAAGAAGTAGGTTCAACTTCAACCAACGATGCTCAGGTAAAGAGACAGTTGGCTACTAAAGAACAGATGATGAAAAAACAACAGATGCTCTCAAGACAGAGACTTCAGATGCAAAAACAAGGTAAGTTACCTTCTGGTCATATGGAAGAATTGAGTATCAAGGACCAGATGAAAATCTCTCGCGAGGCAAACGCAAAACGAAAACCATATGAACCTGGTGACCGTCAGAAACAACGTGCTTCTCAGATTAAACAAATGGCTAAGAATTCATCCAAGGATACCAGAACAGATGCACAGAAAATGACTGATGCAACTGGTCCTCGCCCTGGTTCGAGATATCGTGGAGATTGAATCATGCCAGCAAAATCAAAAGCCCAACAAAGATTCTTCGGAATGGTTAGAGCGGCTCAGAAGGGGGAAATGGAAAGTCCCTCGTCTGAGGTTTCTAAAGCTGCAACCTCCATGTCCAAGTCCGACGTGAAGAAGTTTGCTAAAACGAAACATAAAGGACTACCTAATAAGGTAGAGGTGGAAGAGGATCATAAGTCCTGTAAGGCAGGATATTATTACTGCTACACTGACAAAAAATGTAAACCTATTCCCAAAGGGTTTAAGATGGTCGGCCGTGCCGGATATCTTCGTAAGGAGAATGGTCATACTGTTGATGACGATTCCAAAACCAAGAACGGTAATGGAAACGGCAATGGTAATGGAAACGGCAATGGTAATGGAAACGGTAATGGTGGAGGAATGGGTGAGTCAGTTGATTACTCAGATACCAAACTAATGAAGAAGTATGATGATGAGAAGAAACGTCATAAAGAACAAGATAGACGGATGAAGTTTGGCAAGTTCTATGACAAAGCCAAAGAGGTTAAGGATAGACTCAGGCCTGGTGAAGTCAAACGTTATGATAAAAAATTAGGTAGATACGTCTCTAATAAAGAATCATGAATGTAGGTGACGGTGGTTACACAAATGCAGCAAATTCATCAGGACCTAATGCTGGATTTGATAAAAAATTATTTAAAGGTGATGATGATCTTCTGAGTCAAGACTTTCAGACCGCAGCTGAGACAGGGCAGAACAGGTATAATACTTTCTCCTCTGTCTATCCTGTAATGAAGGTATCTCTGTCAAACAATCAGGGTGATGGGCCATCAATTGATCAGATGGTTGATGCCTCTAAAGCTTTTGTGAATAAAATTGATGAGACAAACAGAAAAAACTTCTCTGAATTTTTCAAAGAAGCTAAAAATAAATAAGAATTTATATATAGTGTAGTTATGAATTATTACTATGCTATCCTTTTTACTTCCACTAGCATCAAAGATTATTAAAGATGCCATTGCAAATATTCCCGAGAATGAAGAATTGGGTGAGAAGATGGTTGAGATCTGTCTTGTTATTCTTTCTAAGGCAGTTAAGCTGACCAAGACCGAGATGGATGATCAACTTCTTGAGGTAGTCACAAAAGCTATCAAGTCAAGAGATGAGGAGTGATAAATATTATTAGCTAATCAACTTATTAGGTAGAGGGCATGGCACTTTGGGGTAATAACGACAATAAGTTTTCAGGGGGAACAGTCTCTTTGAATTATGGAACCCGTACTGTGACGGGTACTGGCACCACCTTTGGTGAAACAGGTGCCGCACAGGTTGGTGATGTTATTAGGTTTGGTACTAATGCATTTGGTGGACCTGCGAATTTTATGGGTGATGCTGTTATCATCAGTGTTGCCAGTACAATTTCTTTGAAGATTGATTCAACAGCTGGTCTGTCTCAGTCGGAAATCACTGATACTCAGTTTGAGATCTCAGAGTCTCCAAAGTACCTTCCTACCGACAGTGCCCATAATCAGAATTATGGTTCACCTTTTCATGATCCAGAAAGACTGAAATTGTCAACGACAACTGCAGCTAGAGTCGCTGTGGGCGCTACAATCGTCTTTGTTAATGATAATCCAATCACTGCTAATTTGGCTGCTGGTGACCTTCTCGCATGGGGTTCTCACATCATGGGTCAGAGAGGTAATGTACACTCCGGAACAACAACATCTATTCTTCTAAACACAGGTGTTGTTAGTTCTATCTACGAATATCACGCTGTTGCTGGTGAAAACTACGCTGTTGGTAGTGGCACCGTTAAGGTTACTGAGAGAACAAGAAGTGGTGATTTCCACTCACTGTTCGAGATCAAGGTTGGTGATACCTTTAAGTCTGGATCAAATTCTATTGGTATTGGGACAATCGCTTTCAACTTCCCTGATCAAAGACTTTTGACTCTGGATACACCACTCACTCAAGAGGTTGCTGGTGGAGCTGAAGTTGATATTGAAAGGGGTCTTGAATCAGGAGCTTCGGTTAATCTATTCAGTGCTGAAACACTGAATCGTAAGGAATCAGCAGTTGCTGGTTTGGGTGCAGCAGAATCTGACTCCGCAGCTACAACAAAATTCGCACTAACATCCGCTGGATGGGTTGGTATTACAACTTATCTTGATAACGCAGGTGAACTTAGAGTTAAGACTGAGACACTTGTGGCTATGTCTGGTATCGAGACAGGTAACACAAATCCTTATCCTCCATTCGCTAGCTAATAGATGCTATTTACTGAATTGAACGAGGAGAACTTTCTCCTCTTCGCTATTAAAAATTATGAGAATCCACAAGCAGTAACTAAAGAAGACTTTGAAAAGGATCTAAACCATTTCAGGTATATCAAAAGGTTACTGAAGAGGTATAAGAATAGTGGTGAACTAAAGACGCATCTTTTGATCAATCACTTTATCATCCTCTACAACATCTTTGGGGATGCCGCAACGCCCATGTTTTTTTATAAGATTGAAGATAATCTCTGGTCATCTGTCAAAACTTTCATAGTTTTCTTAAACAGGTTACCAGAGTATCCTCATACCTATATTCATGAAATACCATTAGATCAAAAATGTTGGGAAGAATTGGAGAAAATCGCAGATGGATGAAAAGAAATTTAACAAAATTTTAAATATTCTCAAAAGAGAACTTCAAGAAGATGTGCCAACTAATAATGTTGGTCAAGGAAATATTGCAGGTACATCTGAAGCTGGTGATGACCCTCCAGTAAGGAAACCGAAAAAAAGATATATCTATCAGAAGGGACTAAGAAAAACTTGGAGTCCTACTAATGGAAGAACCACAAGTTAAACTAGCAGTTCTAGATCAAAAGTTAGAGGATCTCAAGCCAGTAGTGCTGAGAATTGATGCTGCAATTGAAAAATTATCTGAGGTAAATACAACAGTTAGCAGAATGCTCGCTGTTCATGAAGAACGAATATCAAAACAGGAAGAAATTGACACAGTACTGTTTACTAAAATTGACAAACTCCGTGATAAAATGGACAGGGATCATGACCTCGTACTGCAAAGAATACGTCAATTAGAGAAGAGGGTGTGGATGGCTGTAGGTGGTCTAACTGTTCTCACCTTTATGATTAATAACAACGGACTCATCAGTAAGGTATTGACACCATCACCAGAACCCATTACAATTCAGAGAAGCGCTATTGAGGGTTAATGGATTTTATTGATGTCAAATACATCAATTTGATATCTTCTAGACTTCCTAAGTTTAAAAAGGTCAAACCATATCTTTATAACTTCCGTTGCCCTATTTGTGGTGACTCTCAGAAACAGAAGAATAAAGCTCGTGGATATCTTTACAGGGTAAAGAATAATACAAATTACAAGTGTCATAATTGTGGTATCAGTGTGTCCTTTAATAACTTCTTAAAAGAAGTTGATCTTGAGACACATAAGGAATATATCTTCGAGAAGTTCAAAGAAGGTCATACTGGTAAGAACTATGTGGCTGAAACTCCAGATGATATATTCAAAAATTTAGAGTCTTCTAAACCTGTGTTTGAGAAGAAGGTTGGACTTGATTTGCCTGATGCTTTTGATATACCCAGGTCAAAAGAGTATCTGGAGTCAAGGGCTATTCTTCGTGAAAGGGGTCCTTTCTACTACTGTGAAGACTTCAATAAGTTTACTGGAAGTAAGAGTAAATATGAAGATCCGAGGATTGTTATTCCTCTGATAAGAAACAATGTGTTGATAGGATTGCAGGGGAGAGCCCTAGATCGTAATCCTATTAAATACTTAACCATTATGTTCGATGAAGATGCGCCAAAAGTCTATGGGCTTGATACAATTGATAAAGAGTTTCCCGTCTATATCGTCGAAGGACCCTTTGACAGCACTTTCCTCCCTAATAGTGTGGCTATGTGTGGTAGTGACGGTGAAATTCGTGATCTTGAGGGAAGCGATATCGTTTATGTTTATGATAATGAACCCCGTAATAAAGAAATTGTCAGCCGCATTGGACGAATCATTGAACGGGGAGGAAAGGTCGTTATCTGGCCATCAAATATGAGGGAGAAAGACCTCAATGACATGGTTCTCGCTGGACACAAAGTCCCAGAACTGGTAAAATCGAACGTATATTCTGGACTAGAAGCAAAACTTAAATTCACTACTTGGAAAAAAATATGAGTAACGGTACAAAGGTTAAAAAGAGAGATGGTCGTATTGAATCTCTTGACCTTGATAAGATGCATTTGATGGTTTCGGAAGCAACCAATGGTCTTGCAGGGGTCTCTGCGAGTCAAGTAGAGATGCAGTCAGGTATTCAGTTCTATGATGGTATTACAACTGATGAGATTCAAGAAATCCTCATCAAAAGTGCTAGTGATCTGATTGATTTGGAACATCCCAATTATCAGTTCGTAGCTGCAAGGCTTCTTTTGTTTTCCCTTAGGAAACAGATGTTTGGGCGTAGAAGTGAACATCCACCTCTTCTTGATCATATCACTGAGAAGTGTTATTCCCATGTGTATGATAAAGAAATCTTTACTAAGTATTCGCAAGAGGAGATTGAGAAGGTTGGTCAATGGGTTGACCATGACCGAGACTTTCTTTTTACCTATGCTGGTTTGAGACAGGTTTCGGATAAATACTTAGTACAAGATAGGAGTTCAGGGAAGGTATACGAAACTCCGCAGTTCATGTATATCATGATTGCTTTGACTATCTTCCAGGAGTATCCAAAGGAAACCCGTTTGTCATATGTCAAGAGGTACTATGACGCAATCTCCAAACACAGACTCAACATCCCCACACCAATCATGGCAGGAGTGCGAACACCACTTCGACAATTTGCTAGCTGTGTTCTTATTGATGTTGATGACACCCTCGATAGCATCTTTAGTTCTGATATGGCTATCGGCAGATATGTTGCACAAAGGGCGGGTATCGGTATCAACGCGGGTCGCATCCGTGGAATCAACGCTAAGATCCGAGGTGGAGAAGTACAGCACACAGGTGTTGTTCCTTTCCTTAAAAAATTTGAATCAACTGTACGATGTTGCACGCAAAATGGGATTCGTGGAGGATCAGCAACAGTCCACTTCCCAATCTGGCACCAAGAAATAGAAGACATTTTAGTTCTTAAGAATAATAAAGGAACAGAAGACAACAGGGTAAGAAAACTTGACTACTCCATTCAACTCTCTAAAATTTTCTATGAACGTTTCATCCAAAATGGAGAGATTAGCTTATTCTCACCGCATGACGTACCAGGTCTGTATGATGCTTTTGGTACTGATACATTTGACGATCTCTATGTACGCTATGAATCAGATGAGTTTACTCCAAGAAAAACTATCGGGGCACAAGAACTTATTCTTAATCTTTTAAAAGAGAGAGCAGAGACTGGTCGTATCTATATTATGAATATAGACCATTGTAACTCACACTCCTCTTTCAAGGACAAGGTGAACATGAGTAATCTGTGTCAAGAGATTACCCTTCCCACATATCCACTCAATCACATCGATGATCTGTCTGGTGAAATTGCTCTTTGTATTCTCTCGGCTGTTAATGTGGGTAAGATTAAGACCGACGAGGAACTTGAAGACCTCTGTGATCTCTCTGTGAGGTCTCTGGACGAGTTGATTGACTATCAAGACTATCCCATTAAGGCAGCGGAGATTGTGACCAAGGCTCGTCGTTCTTTGGGTATTGGATTCATCGGTTTGGCTCATTATCTTGCTAAACTGGGTTATAAGTATGGTGACCAAGAAGCATGGGACGCCGTTCATGGACTGTCTGAGTCCTTTCAGTATTACCTCCTGAAGTCCTCTAACAACTTGGCTAAAGAGAAAGGTCATTGTGAATATTTTGGTCGTACTAAGTATGCAGATGGTATCCTTCCAATTGATACATATAAGAAGGATGTAGATGAGATCACGACTCAGGAGTTAAATCATGATTGGGAGGGTCTTAGGGTATCTATCAATGAGTTCGGATTACGGCACTCAACATTGTCCGCACAGATGCCTTCAGAGAGCAGTTCCGTTGTGTCAAATGCAACCAATGGAATTGAACCACCTAGAGACTTCTTGTCCATTAAGAAATCCAAGAAAGGGCCTCTTAAGCAGATTGTTCCTCAGTACGCTACATTGAAGAATAATTATACTCTTCTATGGGACATGACTAGTAATGAGGGATACATAAATGTAGTGTCTGTTATTCAGAAATTTTTCGATCAAGCTATATCTGGTAATTGGTCGTACAATCCCGAACATTACCCAGATAATGAAGTCCCTGTGTCACAAATGGCAAATGATCTTTTGACTACATATAAGTACGGATGGAAGACTTCTTACTATCAAAATACTCATGATATGAAGAGTGATGAAATAGAAGAAGAAAAACCAAATTTAGAAAGTTTATTATCCGATCTAGAACAAACCGAGGAGGGAGAGTGTGAATCCTGTGCAGTTTAAGGTGTCATCATCAGAAGATGTGAAAACTAATGTTAGAGGTATGACTGTCTTTAACACTGAACAAGTAAATACTAAAAAACAACCAATGTTCTTTGGTAAACCTTTGGGTGTCCAGAGATATGATTCTTATAAGTATCCTGTATTTGATAAACTTACCACACAACAATTAGGATATTTTTGGAGACCTGAAGAGGTTTCTTTGCAGAAAGATCGTGGTGACTATCAATTACTACGTCCAGAACAAAAACACATTTATACTTCTAACCTGAAGTATCAGATCATGTTGGACTCTATCCAGGGTCGTGGTCCTGGTATGGCATTCATTCCCTACTGTTCCTTACCTGAACTGGAAGCATGTATGGAAGTGTGGGGATTTATGGAGATGATCCATAGTCGTTCCTACACATACATCATTAAGAACATTTACTCTAATCCAGCTGATGTGTTGGATAAGATTGTCACAGATCAAA
>Ga0181398_1000334_pt1 | contig 14177 bp, 8 predicted proteins | sample 21SPOviralmetaG_FD_130127 | JGI IMG/M metagenome (GOLD analysis project Ga0181398, IMG submission 130127) | Marine viral communities from the oligotrophic San Pedro Time Series (SPOT) site, San Pedro Channel, CA, USA - 21 SPOT_SRF_2011-04-29 | ecosystem: Environmental > Aquatic > Marine > Strait...
AATTCTCCACAAGCCTATGTCTTCAATCTCGAAACTACAAGTTCTGCTGAAGCAAAAAGGTTATGGAGGAAAAAGATAAAGGAAGAATGGGATTTAAAATGTGCATACTGTGGATCAGAGCACAAACTTACAATTGATCATATTGTTGCTAAAGCAAAGGGCGGCACAGATTTCACTAAAAATGTTCTTTGTGCTTGCCATTCGTGTAATCAGGATAAAGGTCATACTCCTTGGGAAGAATGGTATCTTTCTCAGGAGTTTTTTAGTATTGAAAGATATGAAAAAATTAAAGACTGGATGAAACCTGAAAAACCTGCCAACTTATTTGCATATCGCCCAAGAAGGAATAATGCGAGTTGAATAAATAAACTATAGCAGTAAATACTGCAATTTTTGGTAAATACCGAATGCGAATAAATGGCGACACCGTTTAGGATTAAACGATCTGCCGTACCCAATAAGGTACCACAGGTAGCAGATCTACAGTTAGGAGAATTAGCTCTTAACACAAATGATGCAGAACTGTATACTCTCAGAGCGAGGGCAGGTCTGGCAACGGACGTTGTTAGAGTCGGTTCGGGCGCAAGTATTACGAATGTTTTATATGTCACAAAAGACGGAAAAGATACCAACACGGGTAAAAAACCAGGCGATGCTAAAGCAACAGTCAAAGCAGCAGTCTCCATCGCCTCAACAATCGCAGGATCTATTGTTAAAATTAGTGCTGGAACTTATGTAGAGGATAACCCAATCAAGGTTGGTCCTCAAGTAAGTATTGTTGGAGACAGTCTCAGAGAAGTTACTGTTGTCCCTCAGAACGCAGATCAAGATTTATTTCACGTAGCACCTGGAAATTTAATCAGTGATATGTCGTTCACAGGAACGATGAATCATGGAAAGGCAATCGCAGCATTTGATCCAGATGTAATCAGATACTCTGGACAATCACCATATCTTTTGAACTGTACAAACTTTGTCACCAATAGTATTGGTATGAAGATTGATGGTAATAATGTTATTGGACCTTTTAAGAGTTTTGTTTGTGATTCCTTTACACAGTATAATCAGTGTGGCATCGGTTGTTCAATCACAAATGAAGGTTATGCACAGTTAGTTTCACTGTTTACCATTAACAATGAAGAGTCAATCTTCTGTGGTTCTGGCGGTCAGTGTGATGTTACTAACTCCAACTCTTCATTTGGTGACTTTGGATTAGTTGCTGATGGTGTAGGACCGAGACAGTTTACTGGTATTATAAGTGTAACCTCTGCAGTCAATGCGGATGTTTTTACCCTTCATATAGATAGAGAAGATCCAATCAGTGTCACCAATGCCGTCTATGATGGTGTCACTGGTCTGACAACTATTACTACTGTAAGTAATCATGGATATAATGTTGGTGCTGCAGTTACCATCGCTAATCTTAAGTTTACCTGCGACTCTTCAGTAGGAACAACTGACTATAATGTCAGTGCAGCAGACTATGATGCACAGAGTGGTGTGATGACAGTTACCACTTCTGCTAATCACGATTTTACTGTTGGCATTGCTGCTACACTCAGAGACTTTACATTTAACTGTAATTCTGGTGGTGGTGCATCAAATGGAACTTTCCCACCAGCACCTGGTGCGGGGAATGGTGCTTCAAATCATGTATTTGATGTGACATCAGTTCCTGCTTCCAATAAGTTTGTTGTAAATGTTGGTCATTCAACAATTTCTCATACTTATGTTTCTGGTGGTGTAGTTGCTATCAGTACAATCTCTAACTTCCCAAGTGGAGATAATGGTTATGTATTTTCTATTAAGTCTGTTCCTGCACCAAATCAATTCACAGTTCACGTAGGACCTAACGATAGGGAGCATACTTATGTTGAAGGTGGAAATGTAGATTTAAATGTGGTCAGACCTTATGATGGTCAGGTTGTATATTTTGATGAATTATATTATACCGTTGGAAAAGTAACAATTACTAATGCTGGTAGTGGATATAATTCTACTCCAACAATGGCGATTGATTCTCCATCTGAAATATGGGGTATTGCTGCTACTGCAGTTCCTACAGTTACGAATGGATTTGTAACTGATATTGAAATCTTATCAAGTGGACGTGGATATGAGACTGTACCTACTGTCACATTTTCTGCTCCTGATGTTGGAATAAATACAGCAACAGCTATAATAGAATTACTTCCAACATACTATACAGTTAAGTCTTCCACACCAATATCTGCTGGGATCTCTACCGTTACTTTCAACGAAAACCTTCCATATTCTATAGGAATTGGTACTACAGTTCCTTTCTTCAAACAAAGTAGAGTTCTCGCCTCTTCTCATTCGTTTGAATATATTGGTTCTGGATGTGATCCAGTTTCATCACTTCCTTCTCGTGGTGGTGTTATGATACAAGAGAATGAAGTTGACAATCGTAATGGTGGATTAGTAATCTATACCAGCACAGACCAAGGAGGTAACTTCAGAATCGGTGAGGGTGTTGTGATTGATCAAGTTACTGGAACTATTTCTGGTAATTTCTATTCCAAGAGTTTATTTGCAAACGTCACACCGTTAATTCTAGCATTAGGAGGAGAATAAAAAAGTGGCTTTACCGTTAAATGTATTCAAAACTGTTAATCCGGTTGCTTCTACAAGTGCAACTGAGATCTATACTGCTCCTGTAGGATATACTGCTGTTGTTTTGATGGCTCAGGCAGCAAATATCGATACAACATCTCACGATGTTACCTTCTCTCATAAGAGAAGTAGTACAGTCACCGAACTTACAAAGTCTACACCTATTCCTGGTAATGATGCTTTGGCAATGGTGACTGGTAGACTTGTTCTTGAATCTGGAGATAAACTTGTTTTATCTGCTAGTGATGGGACTAATATTAAGGTTACAGTCAGCCTTTTAGAAACATTAAACTAATATAACTCACAGCAATGTCCAAGTTCCTTAGCGGTAGACAATCCAATTTAAAACTTGGTATATCAGGATATACTGAGAGTAAAACAGTTCTTCAAACAACTGGAAAGGTTGGCATTGGAACAACGGACGCACAGAATTTCTCTCTGTTTGTTGTTGGACCAACTAACATTACAGATACGCTGACTGTTGCTGGTCAGAATGTTACTGGTGTTGCTACATTTAGTGGTAGTGTTAACTATCCTGATAACGTAATAGTCTCTTGGGGAGATAGTCAGGATCTAAAGGTATATCACGATAGTGGTGGACAGAGTTATATTAAGGACACTGGGACCGGTGACTTAAATCTGACTAGTGATGGAACTGGTATTCATTTCCAAAGTAGTGGTGGAAGCACATTAGCAAGATTTTATACTGCTGGTCCATCAGAAATTCATCACGTTGGATCACGCAAACTTCATACTACAACTGGTGGTGTTGAAGTAACAGGACTTACTGATACAGATTCTTTAAATGTATCTGGTGATTCTACTTTTGTTGGTGGAATAGACGTTGATGGTCATACGGAACTTGATAATTTAAATGTATCAGGTATTGCTACCGTTGCAGGAAATACAGACCTCAATGGTAATTTAGATGTTGATGGCACTACAGAACTTGATGGTCTGAATGTTGATGGTAGTACAACACTTGATGATACTACTGTTGATGGCACACTTGTAGTTAATGGTGATATTGATTTAAGTGGTAATATTGATGTTGATGGACACACTGAACTTGATCAATTAAGAGTTGCTGGAGTCTCTACATTTGCTGGCAACGTTGATATTAGTTCTAACGGTAATCTTACCGTTGCTGGTAATCTGATTGTTCAGGGTACTGAAACCCGACTGAATACCACAGCACTTGAAGTAGAAGACATTAATATTGGTATTGCTTCTGCCGATCCAAAACTTTCTAACGCAGCACTTGATGGTGCGGGTATCACCATCTATGGATCTGCTGGTGATAAAACTATTACCTGGAATAATGCGAACTCCCGTATGGAGTTCAATACAGATTTATATGCTCCCAACTTCTTTGTTGGTGGTATCACTGCTACTGGTGATGTTGACTTTGATGGAAATCTAGATGTAGATGGACATACTGAACTTGATCAATTAAATGTATCTGGTGTATCTACATTTACTGGTCTTATTGATGTAAATGGTGGCATTAATGCTACTACTGCAAAGGTAGAAGATCTAACAGATAACCGTATTGTTATTGCGGGTGTTGGTGGAGAACTTGAAGATGATGCTAATTTAACATTTAATGGTTCTGAATTTAATGTTGGATCAGCAATCACCGCATATGCTGCAACTGGTATTGTTAGTGCCACTGCATTCTATGGTGATGGTAGTAACCTTCTGAATACTGGTGCTACTCTGAGTGGAACCAGTGGTGTTGAGAGGTTAGTTACTACTCAACTCACTAGCGGCACAATGGTTGATGCTGCTACTGATGCAGATCTGACCTTTGATGCTAGCAATAATACTTTAAACACTGAAAATCTTAAAGTATCTGGTGGTATCAGTACAAATGGATCTACTTATGGTCAATCAGGACAACTCTTAAGATCTACTGGAAGTGAGTGGGAATGGGCAACTGTTCCTGGTATCTTCTCAGTTAATAATATCCTGAATGGTTTTAACGTTCTGGAAGAAGGTGGAACAGTTGGAACTGCTGGAAGTATTCATACTCTTGACTTCCGTGGTATTAATGTCACAGCAACTGCTGATCCACAACCAAATGGAATTGCAACGATTACGTTCTCTTCCACTCCAACATTTACCGATCTGACGGTACTTAATAACACTACAATACCTAATGTTATTGGTATCACAACGTTTGCTAATAATGTTCACGTTGGTAGTGCTATTACAATGTATGCCTCTACAGGCATTATTAGTGCTACCAGGTTCTATGGTGATGGTAGTAACTTAGTCAATACTGGTGCTACTCTCAATGCTGCATCTGGTACACAGAGAATTGTTCTTACAAGTCTCACCAGTGGCACGATGGTTAACGTTGCTACTGATTCTGATCTTGCTTATGATTCTCTAAACGATAGATTAATCGTTTCAAACATTGATATCTCTGGTATTACCACTCTTGGCGGACCAGTTACTGCTGGTAGTTCTGAAGGTGTTGTTGGTCAATATCTCAGACACGTAGGAACGGGTGTTACTTGGGCAAATTTCCCAACACTTAGAACAACACAAACAAATACTGCAACTGCTGGACAGACCGCATTTAATTTTTCATATAATATTGATTTCCTTGATGTATTTGTTAATGGTGTCAAACTGAGCTCTTCTGAATATACTGCTACTAATGGTAATCAGATTGTTCTGAACACACCTGCTTTTGTTGGTGAGATTGTTGAGTTCCATTCTTATAACGTTACTAGCACCTATGGTGGCGGCGGAGGCGGCGGCGGTGGTGCTTCTAATTTAAATGGTCTTACTGATGTTACTATCGGTACTCTTGGTGATGGACAACTGCTTCAGTACAATAATGCTAGCGGTCAGTGGAGAAACGTTTCTGCATCTACAGTAGTTGGTGCTGCTAGTAGTTTTGCCACTAAGGTTGCTACTGCAACAACTGCCACTAATAATCAAACAACATTTAATGGAACTTATACTATTGGATTTGTTGATGTATTTTTAAATGGAGTAAAACTGAGTGAAGATGAATATACTGCTGCTTCTGGAACTAATATTGCGCTGAATACTGGTGCTTCGGAGAATGATATTGTTGAAGTCATCGGTCTTACTGCCAACGTTCCTGGTGGTGGCGGTGGTGGTGGATATAGTGATACTAATGTCAATTCTCATTTGAACCTTTCAACTGCTTCTACTGGAGAAGTATTGAGTTGGAATGGGAGTGATTATGATTGGGTTGTAAATGGATCATATGCTGACAGTGATGTAGATACTCACTTAAACGTATCGGGTGCTTCCAGTAATCAAATTTTGGGATGGACTGGTAGTGATTATGTTTGGGTTAATAATGTTTCTGGTGCTTCTAACTTAAATGGACTTAATGATGTAACTTTAGGATCACTTGCTGATAATCAATTACTCCAATACAATACTTCTGCTGGTAAGTGGCAGAATGTAAATCTTACAAGTCTCGGTTTAATTACTGATGTTACTGCTAGTACTGGATTATCTGGTGGTGGATCTTCTGGAAATATATCTCTGAGTTTAACATCTAGTGGTGTATCTGCTGGAACTTATACGAATGCTGATATTACAGTTGATCAATACGGAAGACTTACTGCAGCAGCAACTGGAACTTCTGGTGGAACTGGAGTATCGATCATTAGAGATGATAATACTTTAGTTGGTAGTGCTGCAACAATTAACTTTGGCGCTGGACTTGATGTAAGTCCAGTAGTTTCTGGAATGGTTACAGTTACCTCTAATATTGTTGGAGATACAACACCACAACTTGGTGGTGATCTTTATTTAAATGGTAACGAAATCAGAAACGCTGGCGCTACGGTTCGTATCAGAGACAATGGTAATGTAACTGCTGCTGGTTTTGCTGGTAATGGTGGATCTATCACTGGTATTGTTACCACCAATATTATTAACTACGGTCAAGGATTAGTTAATAATTCTGTAACCGATAATCTTCAATCTCAAGTTAATGCTTTAGGAACTAATCTGAATATTGTTGGTTTTTATAATGCTCTTGATGGTCAGGTAACATCTTATACTGTTGTTGGTGAAACAAGATCTTATCCAACTGTCGGTCAACCACTTCCAACTGTTGGAATTACAACTGGAGATTACTTTATTGTTGGTACTGGTGGTACTGATGTTACTCCAGCAACATTTATTACATCTGGAATTAGTAGTGCTTTCCCTGGAGATTGGGTTGTTGGTGTTGGAACTAACCAGTGGCAAATTCTTTCATACTCTCAACAGGTCGTTGCTCCTAGAGCATCTTCTGCGGATAAATTGGAAACCCTAAGAGATTTTTCAATCTCTGGTGATGTAAATGCAAATGTAGTTCAGTTTGATGGTACGGCAAATGTTGGATTGAACGCTGTACTCTCAAATAACTTTAGTGCTAATACAAGTGGTGTTGTTACTGCCACTTCTTTCGGTGGTTCTGGTGCTAACTTGACGGGACTTACTGGTGCCGCTACTGGAACCTATGGTAGTGCTTCTACAGTCCCTCAAATTGCGGTTGATGCTAATGGTAGAATTACTGGAATTTCTAACGTTAATGTATCTGGTGGCGGTTCTTCTGGTATTTCTTCCGTTGGTATTCAATCTGGTGGACAACTGATTGGTAATGCTACATCACTGAACTTTACTGGAGATGCTATTGAGACGGTTACCTTCTCATCGGGCACCGCAACTATAAATACAAAAGCATCTAATGCTCGTAATACTGGAGAGATTACCACTGGTTCCGTGAATACTGGAGCAACTGTGACAGGAACGGTTACGTTACCTAAATCTGGTGTTATACTTTCAGCATCATTTGTTGGTATATCAACTGGTTGGTTAAGACTTTATAGTCGTGCTGACCTTGCTACTGCCGATGCTAATCGAACTCGTTTCACTGATCCACTCGCAGGATCTGGTGTTCTTCTTGAAACTATCAAGAGTGGGGTTGGAACCGTTTACTTATCACCACAGACAATATTTGCTAATGTTGAGGATGTGGTTACGAATAATTATCAATACCGTTATACGAATGACGGTCCTACTGGAATCACAACTATTACTTTCAACTACTTGTCTCTGGAGGCATAAGTAAAAAATGGCAATCACAATAACCACACAATCAAACATTACGTTTGATTCATCTGCTTCGGCAAATGATCAGATCTCAAAGATCAAAGCACTGATGCCATCTATTGGTTTGGCAAATAGTGCTATTCAGTTTGAAGATAATACTACATTAATCTATCAGATTACCAAAGGTTCTGGTACGTATGCTAATACGTATATGAAACTTAAGAGTGAACAGGTTAGTAATCAGATGTATCTTCATATGGTGATGGGGACTGGATATGACTCCTCAACGAATGATGTAACTGGAAAGGGAAATGCCAGCACTAATGGTGGTGAAGGAACAGTTCTTTCTTACTATAATAATTATGGTAATCTAACTGAAACATTCAGAGTAAAAACTGCATTGGCATCTGATGGGACATTTGGTATGGTATATTTTACCAATGATGTAAATAGTGAACCAGAAGGATGTTTTGGATATATTCAAGCAACTAATACTACAGAGACTGCGAATGCTATTCCTTTAACTTGGGGACTAGGAACAATTAGCGCTTATCAAAATTCCAGTTATTCTTATTCCACTGGTCATTATGGGCAAGCATGGAATAGTATTGAAGCTACTGCATATATCTATGATAAAAACGGAACTGCAAATACAACTCCTCATAGATTTTTTAATACCCGATGGTTTGAAACCGCTACGAAAAAAGGAACTAGAGTTCATGGTGGGTTAGGTCATAGTGAAGGAGCTCACTATTATTTTAATATAAACTGGTCAAATGCTTTCCAACTACAATATAATATTGGTGGTAACCAACAGGTTGTTCCTAATGTTATGTTGTTCTCTGGTGGTGTTCCTGTAGGATATAATTCAAACCTTGCTTATGTTGCTACTGATTTGACGGTATTTGATAATATTATTGTTTCTTCTGGATCCGAAGAGTATAGTGTTATTTCTGGTGATGGTATAGCAGTGAGGACTACCTGATGGCAGATCTTAATGGAATCGCTGTAGCATCTGTTCCACAATATCAATCAAATGGTGGGTATGAACCTGCCCAAAATATTGGATTTGCTATGCCAATTTGGAATAGCAAGTTTAGTGAGGAAAGTGGTCGTTCTGGAACTGTTTCAGCAATCTTTGTTGATCCACGTAGAGAACAACTTGAGGATGGAGTTCAGATCTACCCTAGAGGTGATGGTGCCATTAGGGTCCACATCGATTAATAAATACATAAAAACAGTCTAATGGGAAATAAGACCAGACATACTGCCAATCTTGTTTCGGATAATAACTTATTCGTTGACATTGCCAATGATCGTGTTGGCATTGGATCGACCCAACCAACTGCAAAATTAAATGTTGTAGGTGTTGTATCTGCTACTTCTTTCAGAGGGGATGGATCTCAACTCTCTGGAATTAGTGTTGATTCAACTTCTCTTGTTGATTCTAATAGTGTAACAAGAGTTCAGGCAACTACAACTGGTGCTATAGTAAGTGGGATATTAACTGCTACTTCATTTGATGGTGTAAACTTTGTTGGTAAAGCAAACGTAACTATCGGTGACAATCCTCCTGGTATCGGAACTGCTTCTGGTGACCTGTGGTGGGAAAGTGATACTGCGAAAGGACATATCTATTATAATGATGGATCCAGTGCTCAATGGGTTGAGTTCAATCCCTCCAGTGGCGGCGGAGGCGGCGGAGGCGGTGGTTCCTATGGAAACTCTGACGTAGACTCTCATTTAAACCAAGGAACTGCTTCTTCAGGTCAAATCTTAAGTTGGAATGGTTCTGATTATGCTTGGGTAGCAGATCAGACTGGTGGTGGAGGAGGTATTGCTCTTACAGATCTTTCTGTTACTACTGCTGGTTCACCATTGCAACTTGGTGCTCTTGCTTATAATAATTCAAATGGTGTATTTACATTCACACCACCTGATGTTCAGGGACAATCACGTCAAGCACTATCTGTAGGAACTGCAAATAGTCCATTACAAATTGGAGCAATATCATATAATAATGGAACTGGTGTTTTCACATATACTCCACCTGATTTAAGTTCTTATCTGACTTCTTATACTGAAACTGATCCAGTTGTTGGTGCTATCAATGGTATTGTTAAGGCAAATGGTAGTGGAACTATTTCTGCTGCAATTGCGGGAACTGATTATCTTACACCAACTGGTAATGGTTCTGGACTGACTAATCTTTCTGCTGGTAATCTTACTGGTACTCTTCCTGCGATTGATGGTTCAGCACTGACTAATATATCTGGTACTCACTCTGACATTGTTTCCGTCTGGACCCTTGGTTCTAGTGGATCTAGTGACTATACACTTACTGGACCAGGATTAACTGGCGCTGAGAATGATCCAACCATCTACCTGGTAAGAGGGCAGACTTATAGATTTACAAATAATTCTGGTGGTTCCCATCCTTTCCAGATTAGATATAATTCCAATGGAACTGCATATAGTGATGGTGTAACAAACAATGGTGCATCATCAGGAAATATAGACTTCAACGTTCAGTATGATGCCCCTGATGTTTTATATTATCAATGTACTAATCACAGTGGTATGTTGGGCAAGATCATCATACTTGGTGACGTAGTAAATGAAGGTTCTTGGACTGCATCTGCTGGAGCTGCTCAAACGATTGATACAATCACTGGAGTTGCTAACAACGCTATCAAGACTGCTGAGTACATAATTCATATTGAGAACGGTAGTAATATGCAAGCACAGAAAGTTCTTGTGATGCAAGATGGAACAACAGCATTCTCTCAGGAGTATGCGATTATGCACAAGAGTGGATTGCTTGTTTCAATGAGTGCTACAATCAGTGGAGGCAATCTTCTCCTACAGGCAACACCAGAGACTGGTGTAAGTGGAACGACAACTTATAAAGTTACACGCCAAACAATGAGGTGATATGGAAATAATCGGTAACGAAGAAGTAACACCTGTAGTAGACTATACTCCTGATGCTATTGATGAGTATCTGGTTGTTGTTAATCTTCCAGAGGATTGGACACAGGTTCACAATTATATTATCAATGAGAATGAAATAGATGGTATTCCTAATAGAAAAATTGATACTGTCAATGAGAAACCTTTTTCTCTAAGAACTTCAATCTATATGATGAGTGCTGCTGAGGCAGAAGTATTAAAAACTTATCCTAAAGTTGAAAGTGTTGAATTAAATCCTGATAAGTATCCTCAACCACAGTCTTTAGATACTCTTCGTTTTAGAAAGAACGTTGCTTTCAATAAACCAGCACTTCCTGCCGCTCTTGATACAGAATCTATTGCACATACAAATGGTGTGAGATCAAATTGGTCAATTACATTTGCAAATAATCAAAGTAGCGAACCATATAAAGGTGTAGGTATTACCACTAATACAATTCATAATACTGATGTTCACTATTCTTTATCTGGTAAGAATGTTGATGCTGTAATCATTGATACTGGATGTGGTATGTTGCACCCAGAATTTAAGAAAGGTGATGGAACATATAGAGCAAAGGATTTAATTCTTGATGGTCCTTATAAAATAGATCCAGATTATTTTACGACCAACAATCACACATATACTAAGATTGTTGATGGTGTAGATTTGGGTGTTGGTATTTCTAGCACTGCTGCTCGTGCTTGGTGGACTAATTCTAGTAGTAGATCTGCTGAGTTCCAATCATTAGGTACTGTTTCATCTATATCAAGTAATTACACTGTGGCTCATAGTCATTCAAAGACTAATGTTGCCGATGAAACAGGTTCTTCTCGAAGAATCATACATTCTCACGGAACTGCTTGTTGTGCTCAAGTGGGTGGTAACTCTTTTGGACTAGCATTTGAATCTAATGTTTGGAGTATTCGTGGAACTTTTGGTGGTGCTGGTGGTGTCCTATCAAATGTAACTGCTGTTGATGTTGTTACTTTATTCCACGAAGCGAAGAAGGTATCTCAACCTGGTGATCCAGATCCTACTATCTGTAGCAACAGTTATGGTTCAAGGAGTGAAACTGGAAATTCTAACGGTGTAAGTTATTCTACTGGGTATCGTGGAAATACTTTGAGTTATACTGGTACTGGAAGTGATACTAGTGTTCCTTCTAATGCTGGTGCTGCAAGAAATCATAAACAATTTACTAGAAATATATCTGGAAGTAGTAGTGCTGTTGCCTATAGTGGTTCTGGAGTTTATAATACGGGAAGTTCTAGTTCAAACTCTGCAGCAGAAGATGCTATTGCTGCTGGTGTAATTTTCGTTTCTTCTGCTGGAAATAGTAATCAGAAGTTGTCAGATTCTACTGATGCTGACTTTGATAATTGGTATAGTGGCAGTTCAACTTATATTTGTCGTGCTCTTGGTGTTCAGCAAGGATTTAGTGGAACTCATACTATAGGTAAGGGAACTATTCGTGTTGGTGCTTTGGATTGTTGTGTAGAACCAGCAGACTCAAAACAAGGTGCTACAGCATATGCTATCCGTAAGGTTTGTTATTCTGCCAATGGTCCTATGGTGGATATCTTTGCTCCTGGTGAAATGACTATGAGTGCTGGATATTCTACTAGTGAAAATTATGCTAGAGATGATGACTCTAACTTTTATGATCAATGGTTTAACGGAACAAGTGCTGCTTGTCCCAATGCAGTTTCATTGATATGTTTATATCTTCAGACAAATAGAAAAGCAAATCAGGCAGATGTAAGAACGTGGTTATTCCGTCACGGATCGGTTGATGGAGTGATGTCTGATCCATATCCTGGACTTAATGATACTGGGTATTGGTCACAAAATTATAGTGCTACTTATGATCTAGCATCAGAAATAAATGACTCATATAATACTCGTGGTAATGGTAACTTAAGAGGAGCACCTAATCGTGTTATTAGTAATCCATATGCTGGTGGTGCTATACCAAAAATCACTGGTGTAAATATCAGTGGTATCTCATTCAAGCAATCCTAAATACATAAAAAACCTGAAATGGCAGATAAAAGTTTTGGCGTAAAGGATATAAATCTGATTGGTGCATCAGGTACACCGGAGATTGAAAGTCCTAACAATCTTAATATCAAAGCAGTGAATGTTGCGATCAGCACTGATATGAGTGTTGGTGGTGAACTGATTGTAACTGATACTTTCTTAAAACCGCAGGCAGTTGGTCTTGGAACTACAACTGCTACTGGTAGAGATGCTGGTATTTCAACAGCAACTGGAACTATAATTTATATTCCTGCTGTCGGAATGCAGGTTTATGCTGGTGATGGTGGTTGGAAAACTATCTCTGGTACTGCTGATGGTGGTGGTGCCTTTAGTGCAACTGGTGGAACAAAAACTACTGACGGATCATATACTGTTCATACATTTTTATCTTCACAAAATTTTGCAGTTGTAAGTGGATCTGCTGATTGTGATGTCTTTGTTGTAGGTGGCGGCGGTGCTGGTGCTGCTGGATCACCTAACGGTGGTTATGGTGGTGGGGGAGGAGGTGGAGGAGGTATCTCCTATAAGTCTGGACTAACGATTGGTCCAGGAACATATGAAATTGTTACTGGTGGTGGTGGTAGTGGTGGAACAAGCAATAGTGGTGGAGGAAATGCCTCTAATGGAGGTGACTCTACATTTGATGCTCCAGGTGTTGGACCTTTCCCATTTGTAGGAAAAGGTGGTGGTGCTGGTAGAAATAATGCTACTGATGGTGCTGGTGGTGGTAGTGGAGGTGGTGGAGGATCATCTCCTGGCAGTTCAAATGGACAGGGTGGTGCTTCAAGTGGAAATAGTGTTCCTGCTGGTGGATCTACTTATGGTAATGTGGGTGGAGCAGGTGTAAATCCTGGTGGTGATCCATATATGGGTGGAGGCGGCGGTGGTGCTGGTGGTGTTGGAAATCCAGGAGGAAGTCCTGGTGACTGGCCAACTGGGAATAATGCAAAAGGTGCTATTGGTATAGGAGTACCGACAATCCCTTGGATCCCTACTTCTGTTGGAGATAGTGGATATTTTGGAGGTGGTGGTTCTGCTGGTGCTTGGTCAGATACTGGACCAGGCAATACTCCCTTTAGTATTGATGCTGCCGCTGGTGGTGGTGGAAATGGTAGAAGTGGTACCCCAACTGGAACAAATACTGCTGGTGGGACTAATACTGGTGGCGGTGGTGCTGGGGGTCAATCTGGTCCACAAGCAGGTAAAGATGGTGGTTCAGGTATTGTTATCATTAGGTACTTAACATAAATAACTAAAAATCTATAATGGCAATTAATTTTCCTAATAGTCCTACTGTAAATGATACTTTTGCAGTAGGTGGAATCAATTTTACTTTCACTGGAGTGAAGTGGGAGAGTGGTGCTGTTGTAGAATTGAGTAGTGATACTACACCAACACTTGGTGGTAACTTAGATGGTGGTGCAAAGAATATTAATAATGTTGGAGTTAT
>Ga0181398_1000337_pt1 | contig 14150 bp, 23 predicted proteins | sample 21SPOviralmetaG_FD_130127 | JGI IMG/M metagenome (GOLD analysis project Ga0181398, IMG submission 130127) | Marine viral communities from the oligotrophic San Pedro Time Series (SPOT) site, San Pedro Channel, CA, USA - 21 SPOT_SRF_2011-04-29 | ecosystem: Environmental > Aquatic > Marine > Strait...
CGGATCAGCCAAGAAGACGGGGATGCGCTGCTACAAAAAACGATTGATGGCATCATCGTAAACCTGGCTAGATCCATCCCTTACTGGTCAGCCATGAAGGAGCATCAGCAATCGGCGCTGATCTCGTTTGCCTACAACCTGGGGAGCTATTTTTACGGGCAACCAGGCTTCGAGACGATCAGCCGCTGCCTGCGCGAGCGGACCTATAAGAGCGTGCCGAATGCCCTGCTGCTCTACTGCAATCCGGGCAGCGCGTTTGAAGCTGGCCTCACTCGCAGACGTAAGGCTGAGGGCATGTTGTGGGCTGGGGAACAGGCTGCTGCACCAGAGCCTGCAAAGATCCGGCCTGAGTCATCATTTAGCACCCGTCTGACGCCGCATATCACGCTGGGTGAATTCGCGCTTGGTCAAGAGGCGAGGCGTTTTGAGCATCAGTATCAGGTCGATATGGCCGCTGAACTCGCAGCATTTCTGGAGCGTGTTCGCGTCAGGTTTGGCGGCAAGCCGATCATCATCACGTCTGGCTATAGGCCACCTGCCATTAACCGCGGGGTTGGCGGTGCATCCCGCAGCGAGCACTTATACGATCAGAAAGGCGTTGGGGCCGTGGACTTTTACGTGAAAGATGCTGATATCTGGTCTGTTCAGGCGTACTGCGAGGAAAATTGGCCGCATAGCGTTGGCCGCGCTGCATCGCGTGGCTTCATCCATCTAGGACGCAGAGAAGGGGGTCTGTGGGTTCGCTGGGATTACTGAGTGTTTATCGATGGTGCCGAGCTGGTTCCAAAAAAATCAGCTCAGGCACGGTTCAGGCGTAGCATCCTCGAAGCGTTTGATCACCGTTGTGCATATTGCGATGCCGAGCTCACCACGGGGAACACGACGTTAGACCATGTGCGCCCTAAGGCAACAGGGGGCCAGACAATCCCCGGCAACCTTGTGGCATGCTGTTCACGATGTAACGGTCAGAAGGGCGCTCAGCCGTGGCGTGAGTGGTTCAGAGCTCAGCCGTTTTGGTCAGCTGATCGTGAGGCCAGGATTGAGCGCTGGATCACTTGAACATCCCGTTGTAAGCATCCATCGCCTGCTGGTAATAGATTTCAGCTTGCCATTGTTGACGGTGTTCGCGGGTGACCCCTGCAAACGTGACCCGCCAGATCGCGCCAGTCGCGGTCTCAGCCTGTTGCATTGTTGGGGGAGGACCTTTTACCATGAGTGAAATACATTCAGGAATATGGCTTTCGCTCAATGGCTAGTGCCATCAATAAGCCTAGAGAAGCAAATCGAAGTCGAACGCCATGCGCGAGCCGTCTTGACCCAAGGCACGGAAAAAGAAGTCAGAGGACTTTGCAGCCAGCTGGTTAGAACATTAGCCGAAAGAGAGCAAGTGATGAGTCAGGCAGTCGGCTACATTTCAGAAATCGAAATCCAGCTAGAAGACATTAACAACTAAAATTCATGTAGGCTTTGAGTTTAATCAAAGCTCTATCTTTTTTTAGCCTAACGCTTTCACGACATGTATTTTTAATCTTTGCAATCTGAGTGAGATTTTTTTCTTCGTTGCCGCCAAGCCCAAAGTGTTCACGAATAATAAATTTACTTTCATCATCAAGCCTTAGCATTGCAACTTCAATTTTTTCAATTTGCTCACGAATTTCAATGTCAGATTCAAAAAAATCTCCCGATCTAGGATTCAATTCAGAAAAAGCGTCAATTATGGAAACTTTTTGATCGCCTTCAAAAAGCGGATCATCCGACGATTTATGATGGCATGACTGAGCCATTAATTGAAAATCACTTGGTTGCAAGCCTGTCAGCTCAGTGATTTGCTCAGCAGAAGGCGAACATCCGTGTTTAAAATGAAAATCCTTTAGAATTTTCTGCGCTTTTATAAATCGATTTAACATTGAATCAGGAACGCGGATCATCCTGTCAGTTCCATAAATTGCGCGGCTCATCGCTTGCCGAATCCACCAATACGAATAAGTGCTGAATTTGTATCCTCTCTCAGGGTCAAACAGCTCAGCCGCTCTACTCAACCCAATCGCCCCCTCTTGCAGCAAATCAGAAAAAGTTAAGGTCTTAGGGTTTGCCTTAAGTAACATCTTTCGCGCAACACTTGCCACTAGCTTCATATTGCTTTTTATCAGCTTTTCTTTTGCCCTAAAGCCAGCTTTAATCTGTCGTCTTTGTCTGTCATTTAGTTGATCTTTGGGCAAGTCCCTGAGTTCGACGTATTTTTTGATCTGTCTGCCTAGCTGAATCTCTTGGCTTGCGGTCAACAGCGGGAACCTAGACAGTTCGTTGAGGTAACGGGATTCTTCAGTCATGGCAAAAAAAAAGGGCCGAGGCCCTATCAGTCAATCAGAATGGGACTTCCTCCCCAAGGCTGGGGGCGGCAGATGTTGCTGCTCCTTCCCGTGCGGGGAGAGTGAAATCAGTGACATTCATTTCAAGGCTGCTGCCAAGTGATCCATCCTTCTTTTCGTAAGTACGAAGTTTGCCGGACCCCGTAAGGGTCACTTTGCTGCCTTTCTTGAAATAGGTCATGACAGTATCTGCGCGTTTGCCCCAGACAGAACAATCAACCCATGTGGTTTCGTCTTTGCCGGTGCGGACACCAACAGAGAATGAAGCAACTTGAGACTGATTAACTTCTTTAAGTTCAGGATCGCGGCCAAGATTTCCAGAAATGGTGAGAACAAGCATGATTAACGGTTGTGGAAGAATTTAGAGATGATCACGATAAGAGCTTGATTTGCATTCATGTTTTGATCTTTCATGTAATGCTGAAGTTTTAGAGCAAGCTCTTGTTTTAAGCGGACATGAAACAAACCGTTTTTCCGTAAACTGTCTGTTTGCCGCTGCTTTAGCTTATCCGACGGCATGATCAATCGGTCTTACGGCAGCAATGATCTGTGAAAAATCTCGCAGGTGTTTTGTAGCCAAAAGGGCTTTTGCTTCGGTCCTGAAAACCTGAGCCCGCGAGATGTTTTTAGTCCATAAGATGCTGCCATCTGCAACCGGGATTGAGCTGTCAATGAGCCAGCCTTCCTCAGGATTCCACACCCCGAAATGTTGGAACTTCGGTAAGGATTTGGATTGCTGCCCGTGCAAGAAGGGCGTTTGAGTCGTTGTCATGAGAATTGATTTCACGCAGGTGGTACAGGGCTTGAGCTAGGTGCTGATTAGTGCTGAGCGAGTTGCTCGCGGAGGAAGACGGCATGATTTTCAGCGGTGATAGCGTTTGCAACTTTGGCGTCAGGAGCGAGGCCAAATTGATTGCGGAATGCAGCCAGGACGCTGTTTAGCGCTGGCTTGTCAAGCTCCTGCATACAGGTGAGGATCAACGTTCGATCGTCGTGGCTGAGGGGCTGGTCTGCGGTAGGGGTTGCGGCTGCAGGTTGTGGCGCTGGAGTTGATTTGCTTTTTGCTGCTGGCTTGGCGGCTGGTGCAGGCTGTTCTGCTTTTTGTGCGTCTGCAACCTCAGCCTTGGCCCAAAGCTCAAAGCCCAGGCCAAACGTGAATGCAGCGCAGGCGCATAGTGCGCGGCGATGCGTGTCAGTCAAGACACGACAGGAGACTTTTTCGATCGGGATTGGGTTGTTCCTATTATCCATGCAAGGGAACGGGAAGTCAGCAGTTGACTCTCCATTAGGGCCAGAAAAATACCCGATGACATAGCCGGTGTTGTCTGGAGCTGTCCAGACCGTGCCGGTGTTGTCTGGGGTCATGCGGAGATTAAATTGCCAGCCGTTGGCGTTGACATGAAGATAGTGGGCAATTCTGGCCCATGAAACATAATCAGCAGAGTATGAACCGGAACCTTTTTTAAAGACATCAGATTTCTGAATGATGCCAGAAAGGTCAGGGAGCCTTGAGTTGTTTTCAGTCATAGGGCAAAGATGAGTGGGTTCGGTTAGATGGTAGACCAGAAGGGGATACTAGACAAGGGGCTCGACAGAAATAATCACAAGATCTTCTGAGTCGTAAGCCTTGGCTAAGTGCATTTCAACAACCTGACGATCATCATTGAACAGCACGCCTGAAAGAGCATCATTGACCGATCTTGCAAGCTTTTCAATATCACCTAAGCCATGACTAATGGCCTCTTCTGGAGCGCTTTTTGATAAGGCGACTCCATCGCGTTTGAAATGACTTTTAGGCCGTGCAAAGTGAAAGCGAAAGCCGACACGCATAGGAGCAGCCATAGGCCAGTCAGGCGGCAATGCAACAGACTCAGCGGCTCTGCGAACGTCGGCCCTAAAGGGTTTTACCCGTTTAGATGATTCGACCATGACACCGTTGCCAAGGTGGCGCTTTGAGCCTTGAGGAGCAGCCCGAGAGTAGACAACAAAAGAAATACGTCCCATCAAAGTCAGAAGGTAAAGCGGAGCGATGTTGTTTTTTCTTGAGTGGCGCTGCCATCAAGCTGGGCGCGCTCTTGAATTTCTTTGATTGCACTTTTGGTCTCATTCCCATACTTCCACCGTTTAGTGGAAACAGTGGTGCATTTGATTCCGTCATAAACATAAGAATCACCGTCTGCATATTCATCAAGCAAACCTAACAAAATTTCTTTTTCTAAAAGCTCAACTTCTCTCTTCATTTCAGCTTCTAGCTCTTTGATTTCACGCTTGAGATCAGCGATCAGGATGAGCCGCGTAGCAGCGGGAGAGGTGGCTTTTGTAGCCTTCGAGATGGTTGGGGATGTCATCGTTTAATCGATCGGGGTTTGCTGGGCTGAGAGAGGGGAGAGGGGCCGAAGCCCCTCGATGCTGACTAATGGGCTGTGAACTCTCCGGTTGCGTAACCGTGAGTAATTGCAGCTTGATCAGTAAAAGCCGGATCAACCTGAGAAGTCCCATAAAGGAATGCAGAGACGGAGAGGGCAGCACCTAAGCACAGGCCAAGAAGGAAGTGGGGATGAGTCATAAGAAAAACAGAATGGGGGCGGTCTCCCGCTAAAGACAGGATGGCAGACCATCCAGGGAACGTCAATGGATTTGCCCGTGATTGCCTCGGGGCTTTCTGGCACGCAGCTCAAAGAACCCCTGCAGCTCCGGGCGCTCTGCCATCAGGTCACGAGCCGCCAAGCTGCTGTAATTGTTGTTTACTTTGAGCCCGTTGTCGTTCATAGATGCTGCAGTCTCCCAGCGCAGGACATGAAACATTGCATCAGCTGACCACCGCGTGATGCCACGTCGCTGGGCAGTGAGGCACAGCTGATAGCACTGGTTGAGCAGCTGAGGGTTACGGGCTTTGCACTCAAGCCAGCCAGCCTGGAGCTTGTCAGCATGTGGCGGTAGGTGCTCGCGCCATTCAAGCAGCGGTGTGTCAGTCACGGAGTGTGTGTGCTTAATCAAATCCATGGTGAGCAGTGGTGGATGATTGCCTCTTCGAGGACTGAGGACTTGGTTTGCCCGGAGGGTTTAGCGAAACGAGACAGATGCTTGTAAGCCTCTAGATCGATTAGGCAGTCCTGCGCGTTGGCTTGGATGCAAACCCCCGGCTTCGGTGCACCGGTGGCGCTTTTTTCCCCCCTATGGGTTTTTCTATAGGGGAATTTTTAGCGTCAGCAATGGCGGCATTTAGTTCAGCCAGAAAGGCAGCCTCTAACTGACTTTTGTCCACACCGGTGGCCTTCAGTTCAGCCTTTAGTTCAGACAGAAAGACAGCCTCTAACTGGGTTTTGTCCACGCCATCAGGCACCGGCATCGGTGCTGCTTTGTAGAGACAGACGTCTCGATCAGCCCCGCGAGTTTTCACCCGCCCATTGCTCTTCAAGATCCAGCCGCAAGCGTTCAACAAGGCCCGCAAGGTGCCGGTGGCTTTCTTGCCGGGACTGACCCCCGTTGCTGCAAACAGCAGCTGTTTGTGGGCCATAGCAGTGGCATGCAGCCTCAGCACTTCTGGATCGGTCGCGCGGATCGTTTCGCCCTGTCCCAGCCGCTTCAACAGGGCAGGCAGGCCGAGAAATCGCAAAACCATCAACTTCGCTCCCATGCTCACCCCCAAGCGATCAGGGGCAAGGGCCGTTTTCGGTTGTTTGGTGTCAGTCATGAGGCGAGGGGGAAGATTGCAGTTGCCGAGGCCATGGTATACCATGCAGTTGGCCCCACCACACTCAACTCATTCAACTTTTGTTTTTGGTAAATGAATCCAACACAAAAGGACAACTCATGAAGGTTTGCCACTACCTGTGCGGCGGACACTGCAATTTTTCGGATGGTATGCCATATTGGTCGAGTCTTCAGGGCTGAGCGCCGCTCGCCGGTCGACAAAAACCAATCAAAATTTGAATCATGACTTGCGCTTTCGCTTGGATCGGTGTCTTGCTGATCCTTCCCGTGATCATCTTGCTCTACGTCACCGCATCCCCTCAGCAACACGCCAAACGCCTCAGGCGCCGAGGCCGGACATACAAACAGATCGCACAACAGCTAAAAACGAGCCCTACAACCGCGAGGCGCTGGGCGTTGGCATAAACAGCACAAAGCCCCCGTGCCGGTGAGGGTCGGAGGCTTTGGCGGGTGCGGCCCCTGCAGGGAGTGCAAATACAGATGCTGTTCCTAGCGTCCTAGGGCAGAGCTGCAACAGATCAAGCGTACACCAAGCTGAACTCATCATTCCCTGTGTTGGGGGTTGATCTGCTGCCTCAGCCTTCACGGGGGCTGGGGCTTGCCGCTGGCAGATCGATCAACGGAGATTTGTCACCGCCTAGAAGGGTGTACGCAGCGACAATAGCTAGTCAATCAGCGCCGTGCTTCGCGCTTGGGTATTTTGGCTTCTTTGCAGGCTTAGACCTAGAAGGCTTTGCTTTCCCTTTGGGCTTTATCCATGGGTGTGCTCTGCAGTCAGCCAGAGTTTCTTGATAGCCAGGAGCCTCCAGACCAAGCTTGCCAAGCATTCCTGTCCAGTTCATAAATCCAATCATCATCAGGCGGTTGCGGGGAAGTCGCGGCGATGTATTCAGCCGTGATCTGGTCGTCAAGTTTGCGCTGTTGCGCCTTGACCCATTCGTTATTCATCAGAAGTCAGGCTGTTGATCGTTGAACGTTTGCCATGCGCTCAGCCACGCTTCCAAGCAATCATCAGGGTTACTAGGTTTCATTCTGGTCACGCCAGGGCCAACCACCAGCGTCCCGCACTGCTCCACACCGTACCGATGAGAATCAATCAGCATCTGCAGGTAACCGCCTAGCTGCTTGTCAGCCGGCTTCCGTAATTCGACGCCTTTGGCGCTGCTGACGCTTTTCGCATCAGCCAAAATCCTGCGGCCATTCTCATCTCTGATGATGAAATCCAACGAGCCGCCAAGGCTTTTCTTTGGATCACACAGCCGAAGCTCTACAGCCTCGACTGTGCAACCGTCCCAAATCCAATGATTGACCATTGGATCGATCCAGGGACGCCAGCGTTCATCAAATTCAAACGGTGCAACGTCTCGCCCGGCCAGCTTGAGCAGGTGGCGCTCAAGGGCAGCATGAACGGTGTTCCCTCGAATCTCCCAGCCATCAGGGCCGGCTTTTGTTGCCGCGATGCGCTCTCGGGCTTCAGGCGTGAGATCGTCGATCACGCGGGTCACTGAATTGATCATCCATTGATCGCCGTATTGATAACGGTGGATGGCCTCGTGGAACGTGATGAGCGGGTCAGACTCAAGCATTAAGGGATTGTCTCTTGCGACACTATGCCCCATAATGCAACAGCAATGCAACCCAAGCACATGAAGAAAGGAGATCGTCCCGACACATCAAAGGACACCTATCGCCACGTCTCGGCTGGGGGGTCTGTCCGCGTTCGGCCTGGTATGCGAAAGGCTCTTGAGGAAACAAGGCCAAATCGGCTTTCAATGACTCAATGGGTGGTGACTTTGCTTGAGGCAGGCATGGAGAAGAACGGGATCCTCCCCAAGGATTACCGCTACTGATGCACGCCAATCAACGCGCCTATGAACTGTTGCGCTGGCAAGCCCTAGCCCCATTGGCGGATTACGACGAATCGATCGATTATTTCGCGATCTGGAAACAAGCCTCAGACAAAGCCCTAAACGAATTTGACAACGAACATGAGCAAAAAACCAGACGAAATCAAACCAAAGCTTCAGCAAGCCCTGTACGACCTAGCAGTTCATGCGGAGCACCTGATCAAGACAGAGCGAGAGCGGGATTGGCTCCCACTGATGAGGAACCAGGCATACGACCTCGGCATTCACGAGGACGTCAAAGATGCTGAGCTGAAGGCATATCTTGAACGAGCAGAACGCAGTCAACGCAAAGGGCGCGTCTACAAAGGCGGTGAGACCCTCCTAGAAGAGGAACCTTCATTCATGCTTGATGGCCTGATCCACTTAGCCCAAGCCAACTTCCTCATTGGCCAGCCCAAGATTGGCAAATCATCTTTTGCCTGTGGTTTGGTTGCTGCTATCCGTGATCGACGTGAGCAGTTTCTTGGCCGTGATCTAAAACTTTCTGAAACGCGGATGCCGGTGCTGATTTTCGGCACAGACCAATCTGAAGGCAATTGGCAGTATTACTTGCGCCGCGAGGGGCTGATCAACGATGCCAAGCAGTTGGACTCCAACGCCATAGATCTGTTTTGCAGCGTTGACACCAAAGATGAATTTAACTTCACTAAGGACGGCATCCGCCATATGCGGGAGGAGATCGAGCGTTACCAGTTCCCGCTAGTCATCATCGACAGCCTCAGCTCAATGATGGAGCCCTGTGGCATAGAGGAGAACCTCTCACGCTTCGCTGAACCGATCCGAACAGCGATGGCAGATCTCAGCCAAACAGGCGCCACCATTCTTGTGCTCCATCACACCAAGAAATATCCAACGACTTGGGATTGGGTAGCTGAATGCCGCGGCAGCAGCAGCATCACATCTATTCCCTCTTGGGGTGTGCTGATGCGTTGGGTAAGGGATGAAAGCGAAGGCTTGGCCCGTATTGACAAGCGCGTTGGGTTCGTCGGTTCTGGACGCGGTTATAGCGAGCTAGGAGGCGTTGAGGCTGAATACCTTTCAGAGGGGAATTGGACGTTAAAGGGCAGCCTTGAGCATTCTCAGCAAGTGGAGCTGGTTCGCAAAAAAATTGCGTCTCTCGGTGGCGTTCGTGGTGACGTTTTTGACTACCTCAAAATGCGTTCTGAGCTTGGCGCTGATGTCCCTGCTGATGAGATCGCTCACAACATGACTCCTGCCAAATCCACAGGGCACATTGGCCGCGAGCTTGGCAATCTTGTGGGGATGGGATTGGCCTTTGTCAGCCGTTCTGAGCCGACCGGCAGGCGCCCGAAACGCTATTGGAAAGTGAGCGAGTTCGCCTTAGCTGCAGAGGATGATCCAGCTGATCTCCTGAGAGAGCCCCAGGATGGATCTAAGGGATCTTTTGGATCTAATGCCATAAGATCCAAAAGATCCATAAAAACACACCTTCAGGGGGGAGAAGAAGGAGGAGACCCTCTCCTTAAAGATCCAATTGCTCCTGGTAGCCCTGTCGAGGTAAATCGCGACGGCATTTGGTCCGGCGGCTATGTCGTTCGGGATGGCTCCAACCCCGACAGCATCACGCTCGAACGGCTGGGTAACCCCATGATCACGTTGTCGAATCAGCGCCTAGAGATTGATGTCCGTCCGTGCGAGTCACCGTTCAGTTTTGCTGAACCACAAGTTGACTGGTGACAAAACGCTTTAGATGGTCTACACTGTGATCACGCCAGAGATGGCACCCTTCGCTTTAAGCAAATGCTTGACCTTTCAACTGTTCAAGTCAGCTCAACTATTTATCGCTACGAATCCAAAGCCCGCGCTGTAGAGGCTCTCGCCTTGTGGGTTGCAACTGCCTGCCCTGGTGAGACTTTTGATTTGTTTGACAATGGTCGAGGTTATGTGGTTCGCATGTTTGAAGATGGCGAGTTTGTTTCTACCGTCTGACTGCCATGGGGCTTCGGCCCCTTTTCCTGCCCCCTTCGCTTGAGATTCATGACCGCAACTCGTTATTTCGCGCCCCAAACCGAAGGCGTCACCCTTGGCCCTTGGTACATCGACGAAGCCAAAGCCCAGACAGCGGTTGACTCCCTTAACCGAGAGTGGGAGGGCAAGCGGACCTTTCAGGTAAACACCTTCATCTCTGACTCTTACTACCGAATCCACTACATCGACCAACCATGACCGCTGCTGGGGCTTCGGCCCCTTTTCCTGCGCTCCTCGCTTAAAACTAATTGGAGATTAACTCTCAATGACTAATCAGATCACACGCGACGAACTCCTTGATCTCATCTTCGTTGAAAAAGGGGTAGACGGCGGTTGGTTCATCTCAGGCGTTAAAACCGACATCTACGGCAAAGTTCAGGGCGACGTTTACGGCGATATTGGTGGCAATGTTTTTGGCGACATTGAGGACTCCGTTATTGGCGACGTTGGTGGCAACGTTACTGGCGATGTTCGTGGCAACGTTTTTGGCGACGTTGATGGGACAATTAACGGTCGCGAATGGTATTTCGCTGAAACTCCCACGGAAAAGCTTCAGCGACTGGTTACAGAAGGCGCTACCAAAGAAGAGCTTCTCTTAGCGATTGACCAACTGGAGGACAGCTAATGACCAGGCCGGGGAGCCTGCAAATACAAAACCGCGTGACGCGGAAATACAGGGCAGCTGCTGGGGCTGATCCATCCCCCGGCCATTCACACCCCTAAAACACAAATGCCAATCGATTGCCCAAACTGCGGTGAGCCCGTCATCCGCACCACATGCACCAGGCGCAAAGTTGACATCCGCATTCGTTACCGTCGATGCCCGGCTTGCAATCATCCGTTCAGGACTGAGCAGGTGATCACACCTGAAATTCCCATCAACAGAAAGCGTCTCTACGGTGCGCCAAAAAGCGCAAAGCTTCAGCCCTTTGAAGTCGCTGACATCAAAAAGTTTTTGCGAAATAATGTCTTCACTCCATATGAACTCGCGCTTCAATACGACGTTTCAGTTGATGCAATCCGCCAAATTCGCTCAGGCAGAACTTGGGCTACCATTGAGCCTGCGCTATAATATTTTGCAATAGTTGGTTAAAATGGCTTCAATAACTTCATTGCAGTCAGATCATAAAAATGCACGACGCAGGACAGATCGTTCCTCTGAGTTGATTAAAGAATCGCTTCAGCGTTATGGCGCCGCACGCTCCATCGTCATCGACGAGGACAACCGCATCCTTGCTGGCAATGGCACCATCGATGGGGCAAAAGCCGCAGGCATCAAAAACGTACGCATCATCGAATCCGACGGTGACGAGATCATCGCCGTTAAGCGCACCGGCCTGTCAGAAGAGCAAAAGGTTGGCCTTGCCCTAGCCGACAACCGCACCGCTGATCTCAGCGAATGGGACCAAGCAATGCTCCATCAGCTCTCTGAAGAGCACGACCTGACGCCTTGGTTCAATCAAGAGGATTTAGCAGGGCTGCTAGACGACGACATTAAAGCCCTAGACGAAATGCCAGAGCTAAGTGATGCGGATAAAAGCCCCTTGCAACAGCAAACTTTCACCCTGTCCGATGAACAGGCTGAAATCGTGGCTGAGGCCGTAACAGTCGCGAAGGACATGGGGCCATTCGTTGACACCATTAACGAAAACAGTAACGGCAACGCGATTGCTCGCGTCTGCGAATTGTTTCTTACCTGGAAAGCAGATCATGGCCTCAGCTAAGGATCTGATCGTCAAGCCGATCAAGGCAACGGACGCCAACCGTCTGATCAAAAAAATGCACTACAGCGGGAAAGTCGTTCCCAATAGTCAGCTTCACCTGGGCGTTTTTTGGCAGGGGCACATCGAAGGCGTGATGTCGTTCGGACCGCCTCTAAGCAAAAAAGGCACAATCAACATTGTCGAGGGCACGCGGTGGAACGGCTTCATTGAGTTGAATCGCATGGCATTTAGCGAACGTTTGCCGCGCAACAGTGAAAGCCGTGCAATTTCTATTGCAATGAAGCTGCTCCGCAAGAATTACCATCACATTGAGTGGTTGATCAGCTTTGCTGACGGTTGCCAGTGCGGTGACGGCACCATTTATAGAGCTTCCGGTTTTGTTTTAACAGACATTCGCCACAGTCATTCTTTGCGATTAAACCCAGCAACCAATAAACCCATGCACGCAATGCAAGCGCATCACTTAAAAATGGATTCCGAATTCCGCACTTGGAAACCATTACAGGGTTTTCAAATGCGCTATCTCTATTTTTTGAACCCTAAAGCTCGTGAACGCTTAACCGTGCCATGTATTCCCTTTAAGCAAATTGCAGAAATGGGAGCTTCGATGTACCGTGGGGAAAGCAACATGCGTGAGAAGCAGGCGAATGTCGGGACCACCGATACAGCGACGGAGCATCACCGATCCTCACGCTCCAATCTTTCGAAGGCCAGCACCAAGATTCAGGATGCTGACTGATGGGCAAGAAATCCACTGCTGCTGAAAAGGAATACCGCATCAACCGCGTAGCAAGGCTTCTCAGCAGTGGCGCTGTACGGTCTGAAGTCTTGGAATATGCAAGGAGAGAATGGGGGGTTGGTCGAGCAACAGCCGATAACTACATGGCGGCTGCTCGTGACGTCCTCAAAGCTGACTGGGACATTGATCGCCGCACCTTCACCGCCGAGTTATTAAGCCAGCTCGCATCACTCCAAAAGGAATGCCGCAAGAATGGCAATCAAGCGCATGTTGCTCTCGGTTGCATTAACACGATGGCAAAAATCGCTCACATTCTTGAGAAATGAGCATCCTCCCAGCTGCTGAATCAAAATCAATAATTGACAGCAGCGCTGGGCTAGAAGTTGGAAGCGTTGATGATCTCCTAGAACGCATCGCCGCAACGCTCAACCCTGGCCAGCTCAGCGCGTTTGAGGTAGAGCGGTTAAGCGCTATCGCAGCGTCGCAAGGTGGAGCGCCGGCCAGCATCCCTGAGATCGGCATCAGCGCTGGCTATGGCAGCGGCAAGACCTATTGTGCTCATGCCGTTGCAGTCAAGATGGCCGCCTTGAATCAGGGCTTTGTGGGCTGTGTGATGGAACCAACCAGTGATATGGTCCGCCGCATCTGGGCGCCGAAATTCGAGGACTTCTTAGATAGTTTCGGCATTCCATACACCCCACGAGTGGCGCCGTATGTAAGCCATACGCTGCACTTCCCAGGCGGTGATTCAACAATCCTTGGCCTGTCGTTTGAAAATTATCAGCGCATCGTGGGCGACGATTGGGCCTTCGCAATCATCGATGAGGTTGATACTGCGAAAGCCTCGATCGCTCAGCGTGCCTATGACAAGATCCTGGGCCGTATCAGGGTCGGAAACTTCAACCAGCTCCACTGCTACTCAACGCCAGAAGGGTTTGGGTTCCATTATCAAACGTTCGGCACTGATGCAGCACGGGAGGGCAAGCGCAGAGCGTTGCTACGGATGAAGACCGCAGATAATGCCCACAACCTCAGGCCGGGCTTCGTCGATGACCTGCTGAGCCGTTACACCCAAGAGCAATGCCGCGCCTACCTAGAGGGCATCTATCAAAACCTGGCCACCGGCACTGTTTACGATCGGTTTGACCGTGCCAAGCACGTCTCAAACGTCGATGATGACCCGCTGGCTGAGGAGCCGCTGAGAATCGGGATTGACTTCAACGTGGGCAATATGAATGCAGCCCTGGCGATCCGGTCTGGCAATGCCCTGCATTTCATCGATGAGATCAGCGGGGCGCATGACACTGATGCCTTGGCACAGGAGATCTGCGCTCGTTACCCAGGCCGCACGCTTTACGGCTACCCCGATGCCTCAGGTGGCAACCGCTCAACCAACGCAACCAGGACTGATCTGGAGATACTTGCGAGCTATGGCATCAGCAACCAATCGCCTAAAGCCAATCCCAGGGTGGCTGATCGGGTTTCTGCTTTTCAGGGTGCTTTGGAGAATGGGAAAGGTGAAATCAGGATCCAGATCAACCCACGATGCAAAAAGCTGATCGAATGCCTAGAACTGCAGGCTTATAACGAGCGGCAGGAGCCTGACAAAGAATCTGGGCATGACCACATGAATGACGCTGCCGGCTATTTGGTCTGGCGTGAGCTCAACCCACTGCACCGCAGGGCTGGCCGTGGCACCGGCATTAGA
>Ga0181398_1000340_pt1 | contig 14134 bp, 11 predicted proteins | sample 21SPOviralmetaG_FD_130127 | JGI IMG/M metagenome (GOLD analysis project Ga0181398, IMG submission 130127) | Marine viral communities from the oligotrophic San Pedro Time Series (SPOT) site, San Pedro Channel, CA, USA - 21 SPOT_SRF_2011-04-29 | ecosystem: Environmental > Aquatic > Marine > Strait...
ATACCACTCAAAAGCAATAGCTGACTTTCCAGTATTGCATCTTCATTTTCTTCAATAATTAATTCTCCATCAATATCAATTAAATAAACTTTTTGATCTTTTAAAAGGTATGCAAATGGATCATTTTCTATGACAAATATATTTAAAGTGTTAGGAAAACTTTTTTTTATATTAACTTTTTTTATCCAGTTTAAATTTTTAATTTCTTCAGCTGCGTTTTTTAGGTCAAAAGTAAATAGACTTTTTCCTTTTTCAAATGAAATTTTTTTGATTTTTTGTGTATCAGAAAAATTTACTCCATTAACATTAATCGTTTTTATCTGGGCAAAGGAATTTAATGCCGAGGGATTTAAGTAATAAAAAAATATAAATCCAAATGAAAGAATAACTACTAAGCCGCAACCAATATTTAGATATCTAACGATTTGTTGACGCATCATTTAAGATCCAATCTATCAACTCATCAAAGCTAATTCCATGAAATTTTGCAATTTCTGGAACTAAAGACGTTGGTGTCATACCAGGCTGAGTATTTAATTCTAGAATATAAAACTTACTTTGATGTTTATTATATATAAACTCTGTTCGAGATATACCTTTACATCCAATTAAATTGTGAACTTTAAGGGCAAGTTTTTCAACTTGTATAATCTCATCTTTTGACAGTCTTGCTGGAATTATATGTTTTGTTCCTCCATCATCAAAATATTTTGACTCATAATCATAAAATTCATTTTTAGGATCTATTTCAATAGATCCAGTCTTATTATCCCCAATAACAGCAACATTTATCTCAGGTCCATTTATAAATTCTTGAATCAAGACTTCCTTTCTATCTATGTTTCTAGAAATATAATCCTCTATATCCTCTATTTTTCTAATGATTGATACACCAACACTAGACCCTTCACTTCTTGGCTTGATAATAAATGGAAACTTAAAAGGAAGGTTGTCTTTTAAGTGATTAAGGCTTGATAATATTGTTGAAGGATAAATGATATCATTTTTAATAAAAATCTTTGCAGACTCATGCTTATCCATGGCAATTTTAGAAGCTTTAACACCAGAATGTGTATATGCAGTTTTACTTAACTCAAGAATCTTTTGAACTTGGCCATCTTCACCCCATGTTCCATGCAAAGCATTGAAAATAACATCAGGCTTACTTTCTTCAATTTTTTCTAAAAGATTTAAATTAGCGTCAACATGAATTATTTTATGACCTAAACGATCCAAAGACTTAGCTACTTCTTTCCCTGATATTATGCTTATTTCCCTTTCAGCAGAAATACCGCCAGATATCAACATTACTTTTTTAATATCTTTATTCATCTTTGACCTTTTATTTCAATTTCCCATTCTAATTGAACACCAGTTTTTTCTAGAACCTTTTCTCTAATTCGTTCACCAAAATCTTCAATAATATTCGAAGATTTTGTTTGAGTATTAATAATAAAATTTGCATGTTTTTTTGACATAGATACTCCATCAGGACAATTAACTTCATTGAGATAAGGTTTTATAAGCTCCCATGTTTTTTTATCTGAAACTTGAGAAGTTGGGTTCTTAAATGTACTTCCACCTGTTCTAACTTTTTGAGGCTGACTATCTAATCTACGGGTATTGATATCATTCATTTTCTCTTTAATTTGATCTTTATCTCCATGGGTCTTTTTTATTTCTACTTCAGTAACAATATGATTTTTTAGGAAATTATTTTTTCTATAAGAGAATATCTGTTCAGAATTTTTTATCGTTATTTCATTACCCTCAAAATCAATACATTTAAATGAATAAACAACATCTGATATTTCACTTCCATAGCATCCTGCATTCATTGCAATAGCCCCTCCAATGGTTCCAGGTATCCCATAGAGAAATTCACAATCAGTAAATGATTTTTCATAACAGTATCTTGAAAATACTTTATCTGGCACCGCCGCACCTGATACAATACTTTTATCATTTTCGTTAATAAAATTAAAGTTTTTACTCAGCCTAATAGTGATACCATTTAATCCTCCATCCCTAATTAGGATATTGGAACCAAGGCCGATAACATTGATTTTAGTATTACTATTTATTAATTTTAAAACCTTTATCAAATCTTCAGATGACTGTGGAACAAATAAGGCTTCTGCGACCCCGCCTACACCAAACCAGGTTTGTTGCGAAATATTTTTATTAAAGAAGATATTTTTATTTAAAAATTCTCTATCTAATTCATTTTCTAGATGGTGTTGTAATTTAGTTTTCATTCAGATCATCTAATATTTTATATGGCCAATCAGTAATATCTCCAGCGCCCAGAAAAATGTAGATCTCATTCTTTTTACTTTTTTTCATTTCCTCTTTGATATCGTCTAGACTATTTAGATAACAACTGACTGTATTTGAGCCCTTACCAATTAATTTAATTATTTTATTAAGATTAAAGTTTACAGGTTTACGTTCATTTGCTGAGTAAACATTTGATATAAACACTTTATCAGAACTAACAAAAGACCTTGAAAATTCTTTTAATAATGGGATTAGTCTAGAATACCTATGTGGTTGAAAAACAGCAGTAATTTTTGATTTTGGATAAGCATTCTTCAGACCAAGCAATAAATTTTCGATTTCAGTAGGATGATGAGCATAATCATCAATTAATTTTATTGAATTATACTTTCCAACATAAGTTAGCCTTCTGTTTACACCTTTAAAGTTTCTTAAAGATTTTTTTGCTTTAGTTATTGAAAGATCTAGTTCTGTAGAAATAGCAATTGCAGCTAGCGCGTTTAAAACATTATATTTACCTAGCATAGGTATATTAAAATTTTTAATACAGTAATTCTTTTTCTTAATATTTATATCAATATCAAAATATGTTTTTTCTTTCTTATATCTAATATTAAAAGCTCTAATATTACTCTTTTTGTCAGTACCGTAGGTTATAATATTAGTATTTTTTATTGATTTAACTAATAGCTTAATGGAAGGGTCATCTAAGCATACAACTGCAAATCCATAAAATGGTATATTTGAGATAAACCTCTTAAAACTTTTTTTAAGTTCATTGTAGTTTCCGTAATACTCTAAATGCTCTTTGTCAATATTTGTCACTACTGAAATATATGGATCCAATTTTAAAAATGTTCCATCAGACTCGTCTGCTTCAACAATTATCCATTCTCCCTTTCCTAATCGAGTATTTGTTCCAAATTCATTGATTATTCCTCCATTAATTACTGTGGGAGAAAGCCCATAATCAGAGATTAGTGATGCAATAAGAGTTGTAGTAGTTGTTTTTCCATGAGAGCCAGAAATTGCGATTGTTTTTTTTAATTTGATTAGTTGTGATAAAATAGATGATCGAGATAATGTTGGAATTTTTAACTTTAATGCCTCTTTCATTTCTGGATTTTTATTATCAATTGCTGAAGAATGAATAATAATATCAGCATTAGTAATATTTTTTTTATTATGCCCTATAAAAACTCTTATTCTTTTTTTATTAAGTCGTAAGACATTTTTACTTTTAGAAATATCACTACCTTGAACTTTATAACCCATACCATGTAGAATCTCCGCAATTCCACTCATTCCAATCCCACCAATACCGATAATGTGAATTTTATTTTTTTTATTTATATTCATAAAGTTTTGATAATATTTGCTCTGAGCTATTGGTAGTTTTAATTCTTGATAATTTTGATCTGATATAGCCTGAATTTTTTTCGAAATATAGCAATCTATATGCTTCTAATGATAAATTTATAGAATTTAAATTTTCATTTCTTATAACTTTAGAACATTTAATTTCTGATAGTTTTTTTGCATTAAAATATTGATGATCATCTACAGCATATGGAAACGGTATTAGAATTGACGGTTTTTTTGCATTTATGATCTCATTTGTAGTTGATGAACCAGATCTAGAAATAATAATGTCAGACATATGTATAAGTGTTGTCATATCATCGAAATAATCACTCACTTCACAACTTAATTTATTAGCGATATAGAAATTTTTTATTTTTTTAAGATCTTTCAACCTGCCTTGATGACTAACATGTATCTTCTTACTCACTTTATCTTGAAGTCGAACAATTGCTTTTGGAACTATCTCAGAGAGAGATTTTGATCCTTGACTACCTCCAATTACACAAATTTTTATTTTATCAATATTTTTACTTATAATTCTTTTATCATTTTTAAGATCACGAATTGGCATACCAACATTAATAACCTTTGCTCTAAATTTATTATCAATTTTTAATGTTTGTTCAAAAGTAGTAAAAATGATTTTTGCTTTACTGACTAAATTACGGTTTGCTTTTCCCATGACTGCGTTAGCTTCATGAATTGCAATCTTATAATTTAATAATTTTGCCGCGTATAATGGTGCTAAAGTCATGTAGCCACCAAAACCAACAACAAAATCAGCTTTTGAATTTAGAAATATAAATAATGACTTTATATAAAATAATGGAATATTGAAAATCTGAGAAACTCTATTATTTGCTTTGAATAGATTTTTTAATATTTTTTTATCCTCTTCTGGAATCGTATCAAAAAAGACTCTTCCTCTTTCATCTGTAATAATCTTGCATTGAATTTTTTTTTTTTTAAAAAATCTATAAATCGTTAGCATTGGCAAGCAGTGGCCTCCTGTGCCTCCGCCAACTAAATATATTGTTCTCATACTTAATTATTATTTCTAAATGTGTCTTTTTTTTGAAAGTAGCATAATTAGACCGAAAGTAATAGATATACCTATTATTGATGAACCTCCATAGCTTATGAATGGCAATGTCATTCCAGTTGACGGCGTGAGACTAATATTAACAGAAATATGTATTAGTGCCTGTAATGAAAAATATATGATTAAAGAAAAAAGACTTATTTGAAGAAAATGATTTTTCTCATCGTATAATCGAATAAATACTCGATATGCAATAAATAAAAAAATAAATAAAATAAATATGCAACCAATTATGCCAAATTCTTCAGCAATAACGGCATATATATAGTCAGTGTAAGCCTCAGGAAGATCTATCTTTAATGTTCCATTGCCAGGACCTACACCAAATAGTCCTCCACTATTTATTGCTTCTTTTGCTAATTCTGGCTGATAATTATTAATACCATCAGGCCATAAAAAACTATCAATCCTATTTTTTACGTTAAAATTAAAAAAATATATAAATATTGAAAAGAAAAAACCAGAAAATAATATTAAGCAAATAATCCAAAAACTAAATCCACTTATAAATATTGAAGAAATAAAAATAGACGTAATTAAAAAAAATTGACTAATATCTGGTTGAATTACCAAGATTACTCCTATTGCTAAAAACGAGAGAATACTTATTCCGTATTTATATTGATTAGACTGTCCAGTTTTAGACTCTAAGAAAAAAGCAAGTGCTAAACAAAAAAAAGGTTTTATGAATTCAATTGGCATAATTGTAAAATAATTAAAATTTATCCATCTTTTTGATCCATTCCATTCCTGACCAATAAGTAAAGTTGAAAACAACAATAAGAAAGTAATTATAAATAGTGGAAGAATCATTTTCTTTAAATGATTTATTCTAAGCACGGATATTCCAATGCTTATTAAAAGACCGATTATTAGATATATATGCTGTGTTGAGAAAATTGATAGTATACTTATATTATTTATATAGATAGACGTTGGATTTATTGTTAAGCTTATCAAAAAGCCCGAAATAATTAGAATAAATAAAGATAGTAAAAGCCATTTATCTATTTGTTCCCACCACTCACTTAAAATACTACTCTCATGAAGAGTGTCATTATTCATTAAACAAACTTTCTAGTAATTAATTTTTTAAACTTCTTCCCTCTTTCTTCAAAGTTTTTGTATTGATCAAATGAAGCAGCGCCAGGACAAAATAAGATAGTTGAGTGTTTTTTTAAATCTATATCTTTATAACACTTTGTAATGATTTCATTTAAATTTGAAGAGGCAAATATCTTATTTGTTTTAGAAAAAAAATTTATAAATAAATTTTTATCAACACCTGTTATATAAACTTTCTTAAGTTTGTTGACATAAGGTAAAAGCATATTTAAATTTTTGTCTTTCAGGACTCCGCCACAAATAAGATAAATATTTTTATAATTCTTTATCGCTCTTACCATGGATTCGATATTTGTTGCCTTAGAGTCGTTAATAATAATAGTTTTGCTATTATCAAAAATGAGCTCTTGACGATGATTTAATCCAATATAACTATTAAGCGCTTTTTTAATTGATAGATTTTTTAATTGAAGAGAAGATAATACTTGATAGGTAAGTTGAATATTTTCTTCATTATGCTCACCATTCAAATGTGGATTACTGTGCTTTATCTTCCTTAATTTTGATGTGATTATCAATTTCTTTTTTGACGAGTAAAATTGACTCTTTCTTTTTTCAAAATTAAGAGAAATTGTATTACTTTTTTTATTTTTCAACAGCTTTGATGCTTTTGATTTAATTAAATCATGGTTACAATTTAATATTGCCGTATCATCATTTGTTAAATTTTTAAAAATTTTTGATTTTTGATTAAAGTAATTTCTCATATTTTTATGTCTACTTAAATGATCTGAAGATAAATTTGAAATCACTGCAATATTTGGGGAAAAGATTTTTGAAGTTTCTAATTGATATGATGATACTTCTATTATGAGAAATCCATTCCTTATTAGCTTTGAACTAAATATTGAATTTCCAATATTACCGATTAGAGAAGTTTTTATTCCATTGGATTTTAATAAATGATTAATTAAAGTTACAATTGTTGACTTTCCGTTCGTACCAGTAACAGCAATTATCTTAATATTATTTTTATTAATTTTATCATTTTTTGATATCGCAACTTGAAATAAATCAAGTTCACTAATAATTCTCTTATTATTTTTTTTAGCAATATTAATTAGTTTATGTTGTGATTTTCCAATAATACCTATTCCTGGACTTGGCACTACATAGTCAATGGTGTTCCATACTTTACTTGTATTAAAAAATTTTTTGAATTTTGTTTGAGTAATCTGTTTTCTTACTTTTGGGTCATCATCCCAATAGATTATATTTGCTTTACTTTTAGATAATGACCTTGAAATCGACAAACCAGTTTTGCCCATACCCAAAATAAGAAATGTTTTATTGGAAAAATAATTTGATGTTATCATCCTTTTATTTATCTAATTTTAAGTGTCGCCAAGCCAATTAGAGCCAAAATAAGAGCTATGATCCAAAATCTAATTACAATTTGAGATTCTGGCCATCCCTTGTGCTCAAAATGATGATGAAGAGGAGCCATTCTAAAAATTCTCTTTCCAGTCAATTTGAAAGATCCAACTTGCAATATAACTGATAACGCTTCAGCTACAAAAATACCACCTACAATTGCTAAAACTAATTCTTGTTTAATAATTACACTGATTGCACCGAGTGTTCCACCCAATGCAAGTGATCCAGTGTCTCCCATAAAAACCATGGCAGGTGGAGCATTGTACCAAAGGAAGCCAAGAGAGGCTCCGATCATTGCTCCACAAAGTATAGCTAACTCACCTGCACCAGGAACATAATTGATATGCAGATAATCAGAAAAAATAATATTTCCTGCAAGGTAGCAAATGATTGCAAAAGTTGCAGCTACAATCATTACTGGAACGATTGCAAGGCCATCAAGGCCGTCAGTTAAATTTACTGCATTTGCAGAGCCAACAATAACTATAATTATAAAAGGAATTGAAAAATATCCTAAATTTATAAAAACATCTTTGAGTAGTGGAAGAGTCAAGAGATTAAGATCTTCAATATTTAGCAACATGCTTGTCCAATAAATAAAAATACCCACTGATAAGGCTTGGAGTAAAAGTCTTATGCGTCCAGAAATTCCATTACTAGAATTCTTTGCAACCTTACTGTAATCATCAATGAAACCAATAAATCCAAAAGATAGCATTATAAAAAGTATTGGAAGCATTACATCTGTATTAAAATCACTCCACATCAGAATAGAAATGGTGATTGAAAGTAAAATTATAATTCCACCCATAGTAGGAGTTCCCTTTTTAGCTATCAGGTGAGATTGTGGACCATCCTCTCTAATTGGCTGTCCATCCTCTTGAAAAGAAGAAATATAATTGATCAATGCTGGTCCAAAAAATAAAATTAAAGCAAATGAAGTAAATAATGCAAGGCCAGCTCTAACTGTTAAATAATTTACTAAGTTTAAGAGTGATATATTTATATCAATATAATTTATTAATTCTAATATCATTTAACTTATATTTTTTTGATATGGTTTATAAATTTACTTAATCCAACAGCATTAGAACCTTTTACATAGATAATAGAGTTATTACATATTTCATAGTTAAATTTATCAATTAGTTCATTTACATCATGAAAAAGATTATTTTTTTTATTTAAGCTCAATTCCCTAATTAAGTTGAATTGTTTACCAACATAATAACAATGTTTAGAATTAAATGATGTCATAAGTCTAAATAAAGAGTTGTGATAATAGTGACTTTTCTTTCCTAGTTCAAACATTTCTCCAATAATATATATTTTACTATTATTATTTTGATTATTAAAAGATTTGAGGGTGGCAAAATATGACTCAGGGCTTGCATTGTATGAGTGATCAATAATTTTAAAATTTTGATTTCCTTTTTTAATTTTTAATAAATTTCCTCTACCACTTGTAAGCTCTAATTTACCATAGTCCTTAATAAAGCTTGTTTTTAAATTCAATGCTTGCAAACTACTTATAATCGCTAATGAATTTGAGATTAAGTGTTCGTGAGTGTTGGGTAATGTGTAATTTACTATTTTAGCATTTTGAAGGCTTACACTTAAAAACAATTTATTTTTTTTTCTTATTACTTTTTTTAATTGAACATTAGAATCTTTTGATTTTCCAAAGGAAATTATTGGCTTGAAATAGTTTTTTTTAGACTCTCTTTTCATTAAAGAAAAATATTTATCATCACGATTTAAAATTATCGACTTTAATCCACGTGATGAATTCAGGATTTCTGATTTTGCTAATGCAATATCCTGGATTGATTTGAAATTACCCCCATGAACAAAGGCAATATTTAATATACATGAAATATCTGGTTGGAGTATTTTAGTTAACTTAGAAAGTTCATTTTTATGATTCATTCCTAACTCAAATATTCCAATATCATCTTTTTTTGACATATTTAGAATCTCTAAGGGGAGTCCAATATTATTATTATATGATTTTCTGGAACAAAAAATTTTGTATTTTTTTGCAATAATTTTGGATAATGCGTCTTTCGTTCCTGTCTTACCTACACTTCCTGTAATTGCAATTATTGTTCCTTTAAGTTCATTTCTATAATATTTTGCCAAATTTATCATCGCTCTGTGGACATTATGAACCTTTACTTGTGGGTGCTTAATTTTTCTTTGAATTTTTTCTACAATTGCTAGAGAAGCACCATTTTTAAATGCTTCATTTAAATAATGATGACCATCAGTATTTTTGCCTTTAAGAGCAAAAAAAATATTACTTTTCTTGACCTGTTTTGAATCTATCGCAGCTCCAGAAAAAGACATCTCTTTAATTTTTTTATCTAAAATTAAATTTATACCCTTTGAATTTAAATAATCATTTTTCATGATTGTTCACATATTTCTTTGGCAATCTTTACGTCATCGAACTTATGATAGACGTCATTAATTATTTGATATTTTTCGTGCCCTTTACCGGCAATAACTAGTAAATCAGAATGCTTAAGTTTTTTTATAGATCTTTTAATTGCAGTTTTTCTATTTGAAATATTTATAATTGAGTTAGCTCTTCCAATGATTTCTTGTCTTATTTTTTTTGGATCTTCGAATCTAGGGTTATCATCAGTAACAATTACTGAATCTGCATATCTAATTGAAATTGCACCCATTTTTTTTCTTTTCGATCGATCTCTGTTTCCACCACAACCAAATAAAACATGTAAATTTCCAGAAGTCATTTTCCTTGCCTCGATTAATACTTTTTCTAATGCATCTGGGGTGTGAGCAAAATCAACAAATACTTTTGCATTATTAGTTTTTTTATGACCAACAAATTGCATTCTTCCTGGTATTTGTGGCACTCTCGTAATTACTTTACTTATTTTTTCGAATGAAAATCCGTATTTTACCAATGAGTAATAAGCTAAAAGTAGATTTTCAATTTGAAAAAAAGGAATATTTTTAAATGAAAAAGAATATTCTTTATTTAAATATTCAAGTAATACGATAATGTGAGTTTTTGTTAATCTTTTTATTTTTAGTATATTAAAATTACTTTTTTCTGATTTGAAATAATGAACGTTTTTATTATTTTTTAAATTTTTTTTTATCTTTTTAATTTCGTTAGTATTTTCATTAATTATTGCTGTACCACTTGTTTTCAAATGTCTTTTAAATAACCGCATTTTACTATTAAGATAATTTTGAAAATTTTTATGAAAATCTAAATGGTCATGAGATATATTTGTCATAATAGCAAGATCAAAATTAAGTCCACATAGTCTTTTTTGTTCCAGACCATGACTTGAGGCTTCCATTACTACATACTTAACTTTTTTTTCTTTCATCTTTTTAAGAATCTTGGCAATTGATATTGGATCTGGGGTGGTTAGAGTGGATTTTTCTTTTACGTCAATAGAGTTTCCAATAGTTCCAATAATTCCAACTTTTTTATTTAATTTTCTGAGTATATGATAAATAAAATAACTTACTGAAGTTTTGCCATTTGTGCCTGTTACTGCAATTAGATTATTTATTTTAGAGTTATAAAAATCATAAGCTGTATAAGACAAAGCTTCGCGAACATCATTTACATAAAATACAGGAACTTTCTTTTTTCTAATCTTTTTATTAGACGTTACTATAGCTGAGGCATTTCTCTTAATTGCATCATCTATGAACTTTGAACCATCTATCAGATATCCAGTAACTGCAAAAAATACATCATCTTTTTTTACTAGTCGAGAGTCTGAAGAAATACCTGAAATCTTAACTTTTTTGCTAATTTTTAATAATAAAGACGATTTTTCCATTAATTAAATGAAGTATTAATAATAATATCACTATCATTTAATCTATACTTACTTTTTGTGTCTAAAATAGGACTTATTCTGTCTATCACTTCTCTACTTACTCTAGCTGAGTTCCAGCCTGCATCTGTCCACCCAAATGTGTCATAAGCATGCTCCCTATCATTAATTGGCTTTGGTGAATCGAGCGATATTAGAATAATATATTTTGGTTTATTTATTGGAAAAGCGGCAATAAAGGTTGCTAGTTTTCCTAAATTTTTATCATAATGTCCATTAATATTTCTTCTAGCTGTTCCAGTTTTACCGCCTACAAGGTATCCATGTTCATAATTATATTTATAAGTTTTTTTATAGGTCAATCTTTCGTTATATCCAAAGGCGGTGCTTGCAGTACCTTCAGTAACAACCTTAGAAAATAGATATCTCATTTTCTCACTCGTATCATCTGAAAAAATCTTATTCTTAAGCTCATGTTGCTGATCTTTTTTTATCAATGAAGGTTCAATAATATATCCACCGTTTAGCACTGCAGAGGTTGCTAATGCTAGATGCAGTGGTGTTATAGAAATACCGTACCCATAAGCAATTGAGTCAGTATTTACCTCTCTCCAAATTTCAGGATAAATAGGGCTTGAAAGTTCAGGAATATTTAAATTAACAATATCAAGCAACCCAAGCTTGTATAAATATTTTTTTTGATTTTCTGTACCAATATCTCTAATCATTTTAATTGTTCCAATATTAGATGAATTACTAAAAATTTCCTCAACTGAACAGAATTTATCTTGACATGGAGGATGAACATCTGAGACTTTATCTTTACCAACCTTTATATTTTTACCAATTTCAAATTTGGTATTTATATTAAATTTCTTTTCTTCTAAACCTATCGCAGCCGTAAATGTTTTCATCACTGAACCAAATTCATAAAGCCCTAATGTATTTCTATTAAATTTCTCGCCTGTTGAAATATTTGGATCAAAATCAGGCAATGAAACCATTGATAGGATTTCTCCATTATTAATATTCATGACTAAACCAGATCCACCTTTAGCATCAAAAATTTTCATTGCATTTAAAATTTCATCTCTCACGATATGTTGTATTCTCAAATCTAAAGAGGAAACTAGGTCTTTATCGATAGGAAACTTATCGATTGACATCTCAAGACCTGAGATGCCTTTATTATCTATATCTACTTCTCCAATGACATGGCTGAATAAGCTTTTATGTAAATATTTTCGTTTATAAGAGTCTATTATTTCAACTCCAGTTTCCCCTAAATTGATTATCTTTTGTAATTCTTGAGGTGAAGCGTTTCTTTTTAGATAAAAAAATTTATTTTTATTGATTTTTGTCTCAATATTTTCATAAGAAATATCATTATAGATTGACGTAACTTTATTTAAAAACCTTTCCTTATCATGAATTTTTTCAGGAAATATTTGAATATTCTGCATCTTCAAATTTGCGGTCAGCAAAACATTGTTTCTGTCTACGATATTTGGCCTTTTTATTAATTCATTATTAGAAAAATATTTCTCATTTGGATTAAAAAAAAAATTTAGATGCAATATTTGAATTGCGATTGCAAAAAAAAAGGTGCTAAAAATAATTGATGAAAGAATTAATCTATTGTTAATTTTTATCTGAAATTTGTCTCTTATATTATTTAACTTATCTAGTTTAAACTTTTCTTGGTCATATCTATGTGTAAATGAGAAACTCTTTTGGTTAAAATCAATTTTCTTTCTTGAGTTTCTTTTTAATTTTCTCACTGTTCACCTTGAGGAATTTATAATACCTTTTGGTTTTACCACAGTAATTAGATCTTGGTATTGATCAGAGTTTTTTTGATTCAACAGATCATCTTCGTCTAAAACTACAAAGTATTTGGTATATTCTTCATTGAAGATTTCTTTTGAAATTTCTTGAAGATTAATTGGAGAGATCAGGTATTCCCATTCTAGTTTATAAAGTTGGTTTTTATTATTTTCATTTCGTAGCTCAACTTCTAAATTATTGATGTACATTTCTTTTTGATAGGAAATATTTTTTACTATTAATATTCCTGCTAAACCAGAGATAAAAAATATAATTGAAAATATTTTTATAACTTTTTTCATATTAAACAAATCCTAATTCATTAGGGCTAATCAACTTAAAATTATTGAAATTTCTTATTCCAAATCTTAATTTTGCAGACCTAGATCTTCTATTATCAGATATTTCTTTGTCAGAAGGTTTGATTGGCTTATTCTTAAGATTAAAGAGAAGGTTTTCTTTATTTTCATTTGAAATATAATTTTTTGATCCAGTAATTTTAAAAAAATTTTTTACTATTCTGTCCTCTATTGAATGAAAAGTAACGATACATAACTTACCATTCTCTGCTAAAAATTTTGTTGCTGTATTGAGGCCATCAATAAGCTCTTCGATTTCTTTATTAACAAAAATTCGTATTGCTTGAAAAGTCTTAGTGGCAGGATGGCTTTTATAGTATTTCTTTACAAAACAAGATGAGACTATTTTGGCTAATTCAATTGTCGAAGTGATCCTTTTATTTATTCTTTCACTAACTATTTTTTTAGCAATTTTCCTTGATTTTCTCTCATCACCATATTGAAAGATTATATCAGCAAGATCAGTTTCGCTATATTCATTAATTATTTCTTCTGCTGTCAAACCATTCTGACTCATTCGCATATCTAGCTTTCCATCGTTTTGAAATGAAAATCCTCGATCCTGATTATCAATCTGCATTGATGAAACCCCAAGATCAAAAACAAAGCCATCAATATTTTTAGTGCTAAGTGACTCTAGTAAATTATCTAATTGACTAAATTTATAATTAAAAAATTCAAACCTTTCTTGGTATTCATCTTTAAATTTGTTTGCTTGATTAATTACCATTGGATCCCTGTCGATTGCGATAACATTACAATCTGAAGTTTCTAATATCTTTCGTGAGTAACCACCGTTCCCAAATGTAGCATCAATATATGTTTTCATTGGTTTTGGCTCTAGAACATTTATCACTTCGTTAAGA
>Ga0181398_1000341_pt1 | contig 14091 bp, 33 predicted proteins | sample 21SPOviralmetaG_FD_130127 | JGI IMG/M metagenome (GOLD analysis project Ga0181398, IMG submission 130127) | Marine viral communities from the oligotrophic San Pedro Time Series (SPOT) site, San Pedro Channel, CA, USA - 21 SPOT_SRF_2011-04-29 | ecosystem: Environmental > Aquatic > Marine > Strait...
CCAGCTAATAGCTGACCAGCAGATACTTGAACTGGGGTCCATGTACGCTTGCGCTGATGAAGGTGAATGTATTTAGTAGCTGCTTTGGTCATTTCAATATGTTGTTAGGTTTACTCTGCACAACCCACACACATAGTGGGGTCGTTGAACACGTCGTAATTAGGTGTTGATTCGTCTGTCTCATTAATGTCAGAGAAGTCAAAATCAAACTGATCATCTAAAGCAACCATGGCATCATCTTTGGCTTGAGTATTTTGCATTACTTGAAGTGAGTAATACATACTTGTTTGCGGTGATGACAGCCACTCGTCCACAAAGTGATCGGTGTAAGTAATTACATCGCTCCATGTGTTGTAACTGTAGCCGTGACATAGATTTGTACGCATTAGCATTTCCATAATGCCATCGACAACTTTTTTATAGACATCCCAACCAACTTGGTCTGCTGTCTCAACGTTGCCGTAGTCGTAATGTTCTACGCCAAATGTGGAGCTGTCCCTATCAACCTGACGCCCGATCGGTGGTGCGATTTCGGGTGCAGTTGTATAGCCTGCTCGGTCCTTATAGCGATATGAGCAAGAAGCTGTCGGTGCAATTGCAAATGCTCGGTCCATGTTGGCGGACTTTGCAATAGCTGCTGCAGCGTCAATTCCTTCCTGAAGTGCTTTTACAATCTTAAGGGCTTCAGGAGTCACTAAATAATCAGCATCTGCATACAGATGATGGTTCAATGCTTCAGCAAATTGAGAATAGCTAACCTCTTCCAGTGCAAGAAGGTTTGCGAGACCGAGCATGCCTAAGCCCACTTGACGGTCATCTTCTTGAGAAAGATACTCGCCTGTTTTCTCAACACCAGTTTTTGCATGAAGCTCAATCAGTTCAGTCATTCCTGTTGAGAATGCACCGACAATGTCTTCAGGCCTACAGCCGCCAAGGTTTATGTGCTCAAGCAAGCAGGTACCACGGCTCTTAAGGAAGACTTCAAGACATACATTCGCGTAGATACGCTGGCCTTTTCCGTCATTCCGAATTTTAGCTAGCCAAATATCTCCACGTGAGATCCCCTTGAGGATTGCATTACGTACTTCTTCATTAGCATCTTCCCACATTTTTTCGTTGAGATTGATGCATCGTTTGGCCCATGGAATTTCATGACGTGGAGTGTCAATAAACTCCAAGATGTCTGCGTGACACAAATCTAGGTGGAGAACCACTGCACCATTTTTGTATACGCCACCGCGCCGCAGCTGCTCATTTAGGCATGAATAAATCTTACCGAAGGAGACAGGACCAGAAGCTACTAAGCCTTTACCGTTGTCTTCACCAGCAGGTCTCAACTTGCTTAGGTGAACAGCTACACCTGCACCAAAACGCAAGCCATGGCTGACATAGCGCCAACTTGCTTCAATGCCGTTAGGGCCTTCCATGCTGTCTTCTACGACGAAGACAGTGCATGAAACAGGCAATCGGCTAGTAGGGTTATCAATCCAGTTCTGAACACGGCCAGTCCGTGCAATGAGACTATTTTCCATGGGTATCGTAATCAATAATTGTGGGTCGTGGGAAACATTCAGCTAAGTCAGGTGGTTGATAGTTAGGTCCTTTCAATACCTTGCCATCGGCTCTGAAGATAGCTTTTCCTTGTTCATCTAGTTTACTAAGATTGGACTCCATTACGAGGTCCATTGCTTTATCTAGATCAAGATTAAAAGCAGCAGCAAACTGATAACACACAAAGACAAGGTCGGATAACTCTTTAAGAAGCTCGTGCCTTGTTTCTTGATTCTCTGGGTCAGCAAAGACTTCGTCAGATGCATCCAAAAACTCCTTTGCTTCTTCAGTGATGAGTGCCACTTGCATGTCCCACAGCTTCTTTTTAATGAAGCCATATCGGGAGATATTGTCTAGTGATTCTTGTTGGAATACTTCACGGAATTGCCGTGCTTGTTCTAGTAATGTCATTTTATTTTTCTCTTAGTGTTATGCGTCCCCTTGTTAAATCAAAGGGACTTAGTTCAACAGTGACACGGTCTCCAACTAATAGTTGAATCTTCCGTGTAATTAGTTTACCTGAAGCACGACACAAGCATCGATGCCCCTCAGGATCTTCTAGTTCAACATTGAAATAACCATTGCCACTCTCTTTAAATATCACGCCTTTAGCTGATATTACATTAGCTTTCTTACTCATATGCTTTCATAAATTGTTCGCTTAACTTATCTCTTAGTTCATTGACACGTTCAGTATTATATTGTTTAAAATTGCCGCGTTTCTCTACTTTTTTGTAGTAGTGGAGAGCATTAATAATAATTGTATAATCTTCAATCGTCAGATTTAAATTCAGATTCATTTAGTTCTTCAAAGGAATATGTTTCAATTTGCGCATTCTCATATTGAGCAGTAGAGTTAAATTCATCTAATAAATGATCAACAAGACTAGGTCTACATTCAACGATCATTGTTACTGCGTATTTCTTTTTAAACGACAAGTGTTTCATTAGTTATACTTTCGTCGGTCTGTAACACAAAGAGCTACAATTTTTGACATTTTCACAGTCAGCTTCTCTTGAGTATTAAGTCTACTCTCAAGATCTTCAATTCGTTGTAGTAGTTCTTTCTTTTTCATTAATTATTCAGGAGTTCAGGATAAAGTTCTTTGACAGTAGCAATAAGTTCAGTGTTAGATTCAAACTTATCTAAATAATGATGCAGTGAATCAGCAGCATATTGGATAAGAGAATCCATATCCATGTCATCAATTACTGCATGAACATAGGCATCTTGAAGCTTGTCACGTTCGTCAGGTGTCATTCAGATACAATCTCAATGATTTGGTAGTCAATTAGCTCTTCGTGATCTTCAAGACAATCGTTAATACTATCTGCAATCCATTTTCTAGGATTACGTTCAAGCTTAAGTGTCATTGTTACTTGATAAACTTGCGTGTCAGGTGTCATTCAGGAGGATTAGCGTAGGTGTAAGCATCAATAGTTGAATCGAGGTGCTCAATGATTGAATTGGCACCAATGAAACGTTCTACCGCTTCTTCTGTATAGTCACAATCCTCATCACCATCTGCGTCAACTCGGCATTGCAGCCCTTCATAGGCAACAACTAAAGTTGGTGTTAGTTCTACTTCAAGCTCTTCTGCAAGTGCTGTTCGTTGGCCGTTAGGTGCACGTAGAGGGACATAGTGCAATGACGCTTGCTGAGCTTCTGTAAGACAGCTCACGTGAGCCTTGAGCTTCTCGCAGGGAGGACAGCCAGGCTGAGTAAAGACATAGAGTTCGTATTGTTTCATCATGCTTTAGTTCCATCTGTGTAATAGAAACCGCCTAAGCAGTTACTAGAGTTAGATACAATTACGTTCCTGTTATGCATATAGGAACGCATACCATGATGATACACGAGCATGACAGGTTCGCCAACATTAACTGTATCAAGTCTTGAACACAAGATAGTTTTAATTGCTGGCTCTTTACGCTTGTATTGCATCTCTGCCTCATAAGCAAGATGCTCAGTTTCTTCCAATGTGGTTGAGTTGAAAACAGTCATGACATATGGTTCGGAAACAGGGATTGCTTCCATCTCAGTGATGTATGGGTTCATTAGTTTGATGCAGATTTGTTGAATGTAATAATGATTTGGTCTTCAGATTCACCGTTTGAATGCAGCACTGACACACGCCTCCAATCTCCATCGAGAATGGAAGCGAGGTTATCTAGTTGTGTTTCAACGATGACTGTTGTTTCAGCATCAGTCATTAGTCAGTAGTAATTAAGATCTCGTCGTACTTGTGGATTTGGGAAGTAACGATGGTTCTCCCCATCCAACGGTTGTAGGCATCTGGTAGTTCAATCATGAGCTTCCGCCGAATGTCTTGCTGTAGATGAGACTTAAGAAACTCAAGTAAGAGTTCTTTTTGCAGGTGCGTAAGTTGTTCTGTCATTAGCTCTCAAAACTAATTGTTAGTAAAGAAACGTCGTCGAGTAGCTGTTCACGGACAACTCCGCTGTCAACATCAGATCCACGAAAATGGTACTCAGCTACATTTTCAAGGTAGTAATTGATTTCATTGTGGACATGTTGGTCAAGTGATGCCATAAGAAACTTACGGAAGTTTCTCTTTTGTACTGAGTTGAGTGTCATAAGCTGTCAGTAATGATGGATTGTGCTGCTGCGTTAGAGCTTGCTTCGTTAGGACGAACAAGTTTCAACGGAGGCAAATACTTTTTCTCAGCAAGATAGACTTCGACTTCTTCTCGCATTCCAGGATATTTAAAAGCGTCAAGACGCCCAAGTATTTCGTTGATATAGAACGAAGGAAGCTCTGGTGAGTCTTGGGCCAATGCCGCGTGGCACAGGCATACGAGGTCGAGCAATTCATAATCAGGAACTTTAATTGTTGTTGACATTTAGTAGCTCGTAGTATTCATCAGGATCTTCAGCAAAATGATCAAGCATTACAAGCAGGGTTGCAACAGTTGTTTCGCTGGGTTTGATTGGCAAGTTAAGGAGTACAGCAGTTAAATTTCTGCGCACATTCCGCAACCTGCCGACAGTGTCAGCTGTCATCTTCTTCGATTTCTTTTTTAGAGATGTTTAATTTGGTTTTTGCATAATGGCTGACCACTTCGTCTACAACGTCTTCTAAATGTTCTGTGTCGAACCAATCGAAGGACATTGAGCAAACGGATCGGCGTGTAGCCATATTCATTGCAGGGTAGTTTTCTACTAAATATTCATCAATATTGAAAGAAAACTCCCGATCGTAATCAGGATTTACAGGCATCAGAACTCTGTAGTGTCGTTAGTTTGCTCAGTTACATCAATGACTTGAGGTAGCTCTAGGGGAGCGTCTCCACCTTCAAGCTGTGCACTGATGAGCTCTACGGCATCACGCATGATTGCGTCAGTCTTGAGCTTGTCTTTGTCGCTACGTGCTTGAGCGAGTGCTTCATAAGTATCGTCGTGCGTAACTTTGACAGCACCGTCACGAACTGCAGCAAAGCAGGGACGCATTTTGGAAGTACCTTTCCAAGTGTCAATAGTGATGAGGTGGTCAAGAGACTCGTTAGCACAGAGACCCATGAGGCAAGTCATCAGGCACTGTGACCAGATGGTTGCAAGACCAGAGGTAAGCATCAAGGACGTACCATTCTGTGTCCTAAGAAAAACATTGAGCTTGCTGCCTTTGAAGCCAGCGTCTTCGTAGACATTGTCAATGATGGTAAGGCCAGAAAGAAATACTTGGCCAATACGAGTGCAAGGCTTGCCTGATGGTTCCATCAGTGCAGTCTTCTGCTCGTCACCTTGGTATTGGAAGAAGACAGCATCGCTGTCCTTAACCAAGCCAACGCCAATCATAAAGTCAACAGACTGTGAAGCTTGTCCGCCAAGTTCGGCGATAAGTGCAGTGGTGTCGGCAGTAGGATTAGCAGTTGAAATAACAGTCATTTTATTTTTAGGTAGGTTGAACGACTGCCCATAACGGGCATTAATTTAAATAGCCGGCGTTAGCCGGCAAAGGTTTATACAGTTGGAGTTAACTCGCCAGCAAGCTCAGCTTGTTTGGCTACAGCTAGACACTCCACGATCTTCCAGACCATCTCACCAGATAACTGGTGGTGGTCACATGCATACTCAATCGTGTCTTCAATCACCTCAGTGAGTTCGTTCAACACGTCCGAATTGATTTCCATTTAGCTCAAGATATAATTTGCTTTAGCCCTTTCGGACACTCTTAACTATAGCCGGCATTTGCCGGCCATGGGCTGCTATTTATCAGAAGTAAATATTAAAATTAGGGGCTCGGTTATTTGTTAGTTGCAGGTTTTGATCTAGTAACAGTCTTTTTGCCATTGGGTTTTATGGTAGCAGTTCTAGTAACCCCTTTAGCGTTTTGTGTTGTACGGGTAGTAGTAGTCTTTCCTTTAGCGTTTGTTACTTTATTGACGTGTACACGCTTACCCTTACTATTCAATTTCTCAGCTTCAACACGCTTCTTTGTTTTTCCTTTAGCGTTAGTAGTTTTAGTTACAGCTTTATAGCCATCAGCAGTCCTCCTTGCTGAACTAACTGTTTTGCGTGTTTTTCCTTTAGCGTTAGTAGCTTTAGTTACAGTTTTACCGCCCTTTTCAGTACGCTTTGAAGTTTGAACAATCTTCTTTCCGCCAGATTTGTTTACAGCCTTATATCCAGAATCAGTAGCCTTGATTTTCGATTTAGCAACTACTTTGCCGTCTTTCTTGGTTCTAGACACTACACCTGTATCAGTTTTTCTAGTGCTTGTTTTAGAACCGTCACTGTTTTTACGTACAGTAACCTGCTGACCCTTTTTATTGGTTCTGGTTTTGACAGAAGCCGATTGGCGTCCAGCTGCAGCTATAGCCGATCGGTCTGCAGCACCTTGCTTTTCAATATTAGTTAGATCAGACATAACAATTTATAAGGTTATATCTATAAATTGTATCAAAGGTTAATCTCCATAAATAGTAAAAATAATGGGGGGCTGAATAAAACCCCCGTCTGCTTAGTTAAAAAACTCCAGGGATAAGATCGCCTGTAAGTGCATAAGCACCGATAGCTGCGATTACGCCAAGCATTGCTAGACGACCGTTGAGCTTTTCTGCCTTTTCGTTGTGTGTCACGGAGACCTCCATTACTTGCATTTGTGGTTCTTTTGCGTAGATATTTGTGCGACCGCCGTCTTCTGTTACTGTCGTCATTAGTTTCTCTTAATTATTAATTATTGTAACTGATTAATGTTGGCTCAGTGAGATTCTGTCCAACTTGCTTTCTATCCTAATCATGTGAGCTTCAACTTTAGCGATAATTTCGTTTAAGTCTTTTTTGCTTACATATTGTTCAGCAAGGCGAAGCTCAAGATTATCTACACGCCTGTCAATTTCTGTAAGGTGTGCTTTAGTTACGTATTTCTCAACAATGCGTAGCTCTATTGCGTCTAGCCTTTTGTCACTTTCGTTGATTCGATTGTGTACGCGAGTCGTTAGAGCTCCCACTCCTGTGATGACGCCAATCGCAGCGACAATAGATGCTTCTAACATTGGTCAATAGACAAACACGGTTATATTTAGTTTAACAATTAGTCCCCACGGATACATTCAGATAGAGACTCTTCAGCCCATTCTAAGTACGCAGAACGTTGGAACTGTGGAGTATCCTTTGATGTAGAGATAGCATTTTCTACAGTAGCGACAATAATGTCAAACTCTTTGTAACGAGGGTTGTTAAGGCTAATATTGTGATTTTGGTAATGCTTGAGTGCATTGATTACATCTCGCATCTGTTCTGTTGATAGCTTAATCATTTAATTTATTGCATTAAAAAGGCCCACATAAGTGAGCCTATAACAATTAGCCGATAGATGGTGCAACTAGGGCCACAGGTGTGGAGCTAGTTGACGCAAGATCGAGCGGGAAGTTGTGAGCGTTACGTTCGTGCATGACTTCCATTCCGAGACCTGCTCGGTTGAGGATGTCTGCCCAGGTGTTAACGACGTGTCCATCGGAGGACTGGATTGATTGGTTGAAGTTAAAGCCATTAAGATTAAACGCCATAGTACTTACGCCCAAGGCAGTAAACCAGATACCAACCACAGGCCAGGCAGCGAGAAAGAAGTGCAAGCTACGACTGTTATTAAAGGAAGCGTACTGAAAGATAAGGCGACCAAAGTAGCCATGAGCAGCCACAATGTTATACGTCTCTTCTTCTTGCCCAAATTTATAGCCATAGTTTTGTGATTCTGTTTCAGTTGTCTCGCGAACGAGTGAGCTTGTAACCAAGCTTCCGTGCATAGCAGAAAACAAACTACCGCCAAAGACACCAGCCACCCCAAGCATGTGGAAAGGGTGCATGAGAATATTGTGCTCAGCTTGGAATACCAACATGTAGTTGAATGTTCCGCTGATTCCGAGGGGCATTGCATCAGAGAAAGAACCTTGACCGAATGGATAAACAAGGAACACTGCAGTTGCTGCAGCCACGGGAGCTGAGTAAGCAACCATGATCCAAGGGCGCATACCTAATCGATAGCTAAGTTCCCATTCGCGTCCCATGTAAGAGAAGATACCGATAAGGAAGTGGAAGACAACAAGCTGGAAAGGTCCGCCGTTGTACAGCCACTCATCGAGTGAGGCTGCTTCCCAGATTGGATAGAAGTGAAGTCCGATTGCGTTTGAAGACGGGACAACTGCTCCTGAAATGATGTTATTTCCGTAGAGGAGCGATCCAGCAACTGGTTCACGTATGCCATCGATATCAACAGGAGGGGCAGCAATAAAAGCAATAATGAAGCATGTTGTAGCGGCAATAAGAGTAGGGATCATCAGTACTCCGAACCAACCTACGTAGAGGCGGTTGTTGGTACTTGTGACCCACTCAGTAAAGCCATCCCAGGCTTCCTTAATAGGATTAGCCTTGGGTGAAAGAATAGATGTTGACATTTAAATAAGACATTGTTTGTGTATTAAGGCGAGTAACTCGGCACGGTGGCCTACGTTACAATTCTACACGTCAATGTGTTGAAATCGTGATAGTAATTTATACTTAGTCGTTAAAGAAAGTTTCAGCGAAGGACGCTATTTTCATATCGTCGAAGTCTGTAGGAATATGACGAGATAGACGATTAACAGGAGAAATATTAACCTGATGTAATCGAGCATCTGTTTTCAATCCGTTAAGTTGGCGACGTTCGCTCATCGTGTGAGGATGCCTAAGTCCAGTGCTGGACTCAGTTTGTCGTCTGTAAGTTCTAGACATAATTAACTCCTTCGTAGATAGCCGGAGCATCGGAATGCCCCGACTTATTTATAATTTATCGCGGAACTCACATAATTGTGAGCTACAGATAAGTAACAGTAGTCCACGCTACACCTGGTCCAAGAAGACCAATAGAAGAGGCGGCACCATAACTAAGGTCAAGGTCCCTGCCACTAATAAATGGTCCTCTGTCGTTGATACGGACATCCACGCAGCCTTGATAGCAGACACGAAGTCTTGTGCCAAATGGGAGGGTTTTGTGAGCTGCGGTATGTGACCACATATCAAACCTTTCCCCGTTGGCTGTAGTTCGACCGTGGAAGTAATGGGCATAATATGAAGTATGCATACTTCCACTTGCTGCTTTGCCGCTGATGGGCAAGGAAGCAACCAGAAAGGTGGCACTAGCTAGCAAACTAGCAGTTAGTTTTTTAAACATAGTTAATTGATATATGTACTTACGTGCTTACATGCACGAACATAAACATTAACAAATTATTAATGGATATGTTCGTTATATGTTGCTAAGCAGTGACTAAATCACGAGCTACAGCAAATGCACGTTTACTAATCTGTGCACCGGCACCGAATGTGCCACGAGCGAATTGAGCGTTACCTTTAGCGGCAGTAGTGCCACGAGTGCTTGTTTCTATCTGTGTGATGGCATTGATGCCAGACCAGACAGAGAAAGGTGCAAAGTCAGCATTGCCATAACCAGAGGTAAAGGCACGCTCTAACTTTTCACGCTTGCGGAAGACTTGACCTTCGTCAATGTTGTAGACCTCATCTACAAACTGATTAAAGGCAGTCATGCCCATAGAGCGACGTGAGAACTCACGCATCAGGTCGCACTCAGTGGTGAAGTCTTGCCTAGCTACGTCGATGCTGTTGATAAGAGCATCAAAGTTAGCGTTAGCAGTTCCCTTATGGGTAATGCTTGCAGAAGCACCACTTTCACGGAGTGCAGCAGTCAATGTGTTTTGACAGACAACACGAATGTTGGTGAACTTTGCGCCACAACCAGTCTTACCGTCATGGCCTAAGTAGCCGACGATTCTCCTTTTGATTGTGTCTCCAGGGACGATGTCCGCTTCCGCACCACGGAGTGTGGCGGTAAAGCAGACTTTGGCACCATCAGATAGAACGATGACGCAGTCCATGTCAACCTCTTCTCGGATGAACTCTGCCATCCGAAGGAGCGAATCGTTTTGGACGATTTCGTATTGCTTGGAGACAACCCCAAGTAAGGCTTGGGTGTCTGTACGGACGACACCAAATGAACCGGATGGTTGATAGAAGGGCAGAGTTCTGCCTTCATCTCCAGGTTCTGTTGGGTAGAAAAGCTCTCGCTTCTCGACAGTAAATAGTGCGTCTGCTGTTTCAAACGCCTCTCGCGCTGGAAGTGTGCCTTCGGTAACGACGCCAAGGCCGTGCCATGCATGCTCCGCATTGCCGAGCCAGCCAGATGTGAAATTTGAAGCCATGGGGTTGAATCCATATAAACAGTTCCCCGAATGGGGCACAAAAAAAAAGAGCAGCCGTTAGGCCGCTCTCATTATGTTGGTACAAAAAGTGCAAGATGGTGATCAATGATGCTTATTTTTTGAGTTTATTGTGTTTGAGTATGTAGGCTGATATAGGTCTATAGTTAATACCAATTAAACCTTTATGCGTAAATAGGTTTGCGTAGTGTAACGCTTAGTTGACTTCCTCGTTTGAAGACAGATTGCAGCAGCTGTATATTTCATATTTTTGATCCTTTTGCCAAGTGCCTGTATAAGCGCCTACACGGCATTCAACTTGTTGAGTACAGGTAAGACAGTCTTGCCCCCAGCACTCTTTAGCAATACGCTTGTCTGCTTTTATTTTTCTGAATTTAAAGATCCCATTGATGTGACCGCATTTATCACTGTGTTTATGCATATACATTTTTGCAGCTTCGTACATGACTTCGGACATGGTGACATCAAAGGCACTGCAGTAGTCCTTCAACGCAGCATGTTCGTTGTCAGGCATCGTGACCTGAACCTTTTTCATATGTGGAAATGATTCTCACCTGCTACCTTATATGACTAATTCAAAGGGCTTGCAGCAGAAGGATCTACATCTTTTTGTAAATACATTTGGATAGCACTGGACATGATATCGTTCATAGTTACCCCTGATCGGGCAGATAATACTTTGAGATTTACATGAGTGTCTGCGGCGAGCATGACCGTCACGCGAATTTTGCCTGAAGCTGCCACAGTTAATTGCGATATTTGCATAGTATATATGCTCATATGATTTTGTGCGGATATCTGTAAATGCAAAAAAATGTATATACAGCTTATTAATACCACGTTCTTTGTGTGGTTTTGAAACCCACTGGTATTACTGGCGTTTGGGCTTGACTTGGCGCTTATACCACGTTAACCACACTCGTCTCTCTATATATCTCTTTTTTAATACATACACCCTATCTATAGACTATTTAATTTGCAGTTTATAGATAGTAGTGTAGTAAGCGTGGTTTTGTAGTTTGATTCGATCAAGATTTGAATATTTCTTGAAGTTCAAGCCTGCCTCTATCTGATTTCAGCTGATCCGCTACTGCCAGCTTGTAATTGTTTGCCCGTTCTTGTGCAGCTTCTTTTCTCGCTGCGTGTAGCTCATTAGGCATCTTTGGTTGCAATTCATATTCAGTATTTTTAATTACCTGATCATTGAAGTCTGCAATGACAGTTGGGTCATTTCCAATAATGTAATCACCATCTCTTATCATCATGGTGTCCTTGTAAGCCTGTGCTCGTGCTTTTGCAGTCGCAGCAGGCCTAGACAGCTGTATAGGCTCTTGCACTTCAGGTGTTTCCTCTGCTTTCTCAGCTGCTTTCTCCGCTGATAAGTCATCAAAAAGTGCATCCATTGTGTTAATGGAAATGAACCCGTCTTTGAATTTCTTAGCAGCAGCTTCTTGCCCGTGAAGATCACTATACGCTTGTCTTATTTCATCACTATCTTTTAGTTCTTCGTATTGTTCGTTAGTTAAATACCCGTCACCCAGAAGTTTATTTTGTTTAGTCTGATCGTCGTCACTAGCTCCTGCTTTTGCATTAAAGCCGGGACCTACGTCACCGCCTGTTTGCAGCCCAAATTGTTTAATTAAATCTTCGGCTGACATTGAACCGGAAGAATATTTTGCCATTGCAATTAACTAATGTATATTGTTTCTATTCTAGTAAACGAGACATACCAGATTCGAACTGGTAATAACTGCGAGACAGGCAGTCGTGATAACCGTTTCACTAATGTCCCATAAATAAAGGCTAGCTAAAACTAGCCCTTTTTGTGTTAGTTGAGGTGACTTTCTAGAGTTTGTAGGATGTCACGCATGGTTGCACGAGCATAGCCGCTTGAACCGGCATAAAACTCTGTAGGTTCAGCTTGCGTGTCATACATATCATCCTTAGTAAAGGTACGAGCCTTTTCACAGAATGTTGCTGAACGATCAAGCTGATCAATGAGCTGCAGTACAAGTGGTCGAGAGATACGGATCATCTCTTGTTCCATGGCTGTTACCTGAGTTGAACACTCAGTTGATTGCCGGCGTTAGCCGGCTATTTACCCGTTAGGTACTTAATTGAGTTATTAATTACACAAGTTTCGTCAATTTAAAGTCATCACCTAGCTTAAGTTTGTAACGATCTGCGTATGATTGTGCATATTTAGGATCTACATCTCTTTGAAAATATGGTTTTAAAGCTTCTTTAGTATTCTCTTTTGTTTGCTTATTAAAGTCATCAATGACTGTTTCGTCGGCACCAATGGTGTAATCTCCATCTCTTACCATTAGTGTGTCTTGATAGGCCTGTGCTCGACCAATTGCTTTGGCAGCAGTTTTAGATAGTTGAATTGGTTCTGGTTTAGGGGCAGCAGCAGCAGGTGCACTGCCAGATTTAAATTGATTAAGGATGGCTCCTTTGATATCCCCCCAACTGGATAAATTGCCGCCTTGTTCAGAATGATTGATTTCTCCTGCATCGGCCTGCTTAGAGTGAGATTGGATGAGCCCGCTATTTGTGGCAAGCCCCATATTTGTTTTACCAATATATACTTCAGAACCGTCAGCGTTACGACCCCAGACGTGTTCATCGCCTTTTCCAGGATTACTAGTATCAAGCCCGTATTTTTTGGCAAGTTGTGCAGCATCTAAATCGCCGCCGCCCCACATTCCGTTTGAGTATTTATCCATTTATCCCATTTGCGTGGCTAATTTTAATTGTATCTTATTTAGTTGACTACTCTCAACTTAATTTAGTGAATTATAAGAGCTGCAGCAATACAGCCAACGGAGAATCCTGAAAAGAGTGATAGCACTGTAAGTGTATTCACGGTTGTTTTAGCAATTACTCTTTCAATTTAGCCATAATTTTCTCAGCTTTTTTAATCAGCTTCTGACTTGTCTTGCGGTCAAGACATTGATCCGCTTTAGACATTGTTTTCAGCAGTTTTTTGTGCTGCTTGTTGATATTCATAAGCCATATGCAAAGGTTTGCTCAGGGTGCTTGTCCCAGTACTCGTTGTTTGTATTCAGCTGAATAGCATCAACACCCTGGAGTGCAGCACCTTGAATGTTGGCAGGCGAATCATCAAATAACGTACCGACCATACGGTACTTACTTTGTAGATACTGGATCATTGCCTGCTTGACGACACTAGATGTATCACCTTCAGTACTAAGTAATAGTAAATCGAAGGGAATGTTATGTCGTTGCAGCCACTCAAAGGTTTCTGGTAAACGACTTGATGGTCTTGCAGTTGCAATTGCAATGGCGTCACCAAAGCTGTGCAACATCTGTGTTAACTCAACCATAGCGTTATTCGCTGGAAAGTCTCTTGAGGCATCAAAGAACAACTCTTTTGTCATGCCAACATTATTGAAGTTCAGAGGCTTACAAGTAAGTGTGTCATCAACGTCAATTACGTGAACGACTTGGTCCTTAGATGGGTCAGTCATTGCAAGGCCTGTGAACAGGTCGCTTCCAATAGTTTTCATACGTTTAATTCAAAGTTCATTAAAGCTAAAGGCCGGAGTTATCCGGCATCAGCGCTTGTTGAAGTGAGCCTTGTGCATTTTCATGCCTTCTTCTTGAGCCTTAAAGACATCACCAGCCATACGTAGTTTGTCATAGGCACTGTTTAATTCAGATCCAGACATTTGATCGTATGACTTTGTCGCTGGAGCAACAGTTTGATCTGCAATAGGTGAAGGTGTAGATGGATCTCGTGTAAAAGCAAAAGTCGAATTTAAGCCGCCAGAATTGCCGCCA
>Ga0181398_1000344_pt1 | contig 13979 bp, 9 predicted proteins | sample 21SPOviralmetaG_FD_130127 | JGI IMG/M metagenome (GOLD analysis project Ga0181398, IMG submission 130127) | Marine viral communities from the oligotrophic San Pedro Time Series (SPOT) site, San Pedro Channel, CA, USA - 21 SPOT_SRF_2011-04-29 | ecosystem: Environmental > Aquatic > Marine > Strait...
ACTATAGTTAACTGCGTGTTCATTAGTTCCTTGCCAGTTTCGGTTTGAATAAGTTTGAAAATAGCGTTCACAAAGGTCAAGTTCTTCACCATATGATCGGTGTTCGAAATCTGTAGCTGCATCGCCAATTTCTACCTGTACTCCTGTTATATAGAAGTCATGGGAAGTGTTTGTACCAAACAATGTACCATTACCTTGTAAGACAGAAGTGTTATGTGTTGATCGAGCTCTCCAGACACCATCTGTTTGAGAACCACCAGTATAATCAGTTCCACCACCAAACCAAATATCTAAGCTTAATCCCAGATTAATGTCAGCCCCAGTGAATGTACTTCCAGTATCTCCATCATAAGTTAAAACAACCTTTTGCCATGTGTTAGCAGAAGAGATAGTAAATGTCTTTATAATATTTCTTTGTGCAGAATCATGTGTTACAAGCAATGCTGTAAATGTTCCTGTATAACTAGCACGAGTCCAAAATGACACTGTTAATTTCTTTGCACTAGAAGTTCCGTATGCTAGTCTTGCACAATCTTGAATTTCAAATGGCGAACATCTTAACATAGTGGCAGTACCAGCAGTAGAATAATTTCCGGCAGTTGTACAATCAATTTTTAGACTTTTTTCGAATCCTTCACCAGATGGAACGGTTGTAGTTGTAGATAATGTATATGTACCACCATTAGTTCCTGTAGAAAAACTAAACCTATCTGCTGTTAGATTGCTGCCACTCGTAATACCTGTTGCGGAGGTGCCGTATTGTGATACTTGCATGGCGCCATTAATTATCATATTTCTGCGCCCAAGGTTTTGTGATACCTTGGCAGGCGTCACCGCATTGTCTGGGATACTTCTTGTATTTAATTTAATCAACGCCATTTGTTAATTTCCTAAGTTTCTATATATTTTATGCATCTTCTAATGTTTTCACACGAGTTTTTAAGGTTTCAATTTCTGCAAGAGCTTCTTGCAGAGAAGCGACTAGTAGAGGCACAAGTTTGCTTTGATCTATGCCTTGATATGAGTCAACTGTTCTTTTTCCCATAACAGCTGGAACTTCTTCTTTTAATACTTTTCCATCTTCATCACGAACTTCTAGAACAGCTTCAGTTTTAATATACTCTTCTTCTTTTGTTGCATCTTTTTCTCCAACAACTGCTTCTGGAACAATTGACTGTACTTCATGCGCTAAGAATCCATCTACTAGAGTATTAGTTTCATCATTAATAAAGTTAAATCTCTTAGGATTTAATTGATTCAATCTATCAGATGCATTTTCTAAATCTTTTACATTTTCTTTAAGCCGATAATCTGAAGATGTAGCATATGTTGTATTACTACCATTAGAATAAATATTACCAACTTCTGTAGTACCACTGCCAGTCCTAAAATTCAGAAAATAGTAATTAGAGTTTGATGATTTCAGTGCATGAATTCCAATGCCATTTTTGTCTACATCAGTTTTAATGTTTACAGCCGAATTATTGTAAGTTGCGGCACTGTTAAAATATGCCCTTCTCGTTCCACTATCAACTCTAAAATATGTGGCAGTGCCTGCATGGTCTGTTACTTGGAATAGAGGGTATCCGTTAGCACCACTGCTAGCATCTTGTACATGAACACCATAAGGTGTGGCAGTAGTAGTATTTTTGAATTTAGCAACAAAATTACCACCACCAGCTGTTTCTACATGTAAAGGCGTTGTAGGTGTCATATGTTGAATACCGACTTTACCACTTATAATGGCAACTCTATCCGTATTTTGTGTACCAAGATACAAGTTATTATTTGATCTAACATATCCATTAGTACCCTGCTGTATAGTAAAAGAGTTTGACGAATTGCTTCCAGTACCATTAACTATAAAATCATCTTTAGATGTTAGGTTAGTCACATCCAACGTAGTAGCAGAAAGATTTGTATCAAGTTTTGCACTTGTTACTGTACCATCACTTGGAGTTCCAATATCTAGAACGTCACCAAGTGCCATGATAAAGTCGATACTATCAGAACTTGTTAGAGCAGAGTCGAATACGATTGTCGAACCACTTACTGTGAATGAATCTTGTGGAGCCTGCATAACACCATTCAGAGAAACCAATAGATGATTTGCACTTGTTGGATAGTATGCACTACTATCTAAAGTTAGATTATACGTTGCAGTAGCAGACGCAGTAATAGCGTCTAACTTAGAGTATGCACCTACTTCTGGTTGTTTTCCTATAAATGGCATTTAATTATTTCCCATATCTTTTATAATACTATTTAGTCTGATTCAATCCAAGAGGTTTTGTCCTCGTCCCAATCATAATCTTTTCCGTCAGTTGGATATGCTTTGGGTGCAACGTAAATACATTTGTCTTCATCTAAAGTCCAACTTGGATATGGTTTTTGAGGAATAAATGCATCTCTAGTTGAATCATATGTACCACCAATTATGGCATAGTTTTTTCTTAAAGGAGTACCACCATCTGAATGTACACCTTCTTTTGTATTATATGAAGTTTGAATCCATTCGCCTGGAGAGTCATCAATAAAAGTATCCATAAACTCTTGTTCTGCTACTATAATATTTTCTACTATTCCATTAAGTACTTTTGCAAAATGTGCCATAATAATCTCCTACGTTTGATACCTAATAATAACGACACCAGAACCACCGTTAGCACCAACAAATGGTGTACCGCCGTTACGACCACCACCGCCGCCTCCACCGCCTCTATTTGCGGCTCCTGCTGTAGCTACGGTTGAATTATCTACACCACCATTACCACCACCACTAGCACCAGTACCACCAGCTCCTCCATCACGACTTCCACCACCGCCGCCTCCAGCGTATGCGACTGAACTTCCACTGTATGCGAGTGTTAAACCGCCACCGCCATCGCCACCTTCTGTTGCTCCGTCTGTTCCACCAGCTTCACCAACGGCACCTTTGCCGCCGCCTCCACCGCCTCCAGAAGAACCAAAAGAAGTACCACCAGCATTACCTTGACCAGAAGTTCCAGAACCAGGCCCTTGCCCGTCTGAACCACCGCCTCCAGAGCCGCCAGCGCCTCCTGTTTTTGCTTCACCACCACCGTAACCACCACCAGTACAAGTTTGGATTGAGCCAAAAGAAGTGTTTCCACCTACTACTCCATTAGCAGTGTCACTAGTAGCACCAGCACCACCAGCACCGATTGTGACTGTGTGAGCTCCTGCTGTTATGGTTTGGTTGGTTGCGTTGACCATTCCACCGCCGCCACCGCCACCAGCTCTTCTAGAACCACCGCCGCCGCCACCAGCGACAACTAGATAATCTACACCAGTTAAATTACCACCATCAATCAAGAAAGTTCCAGATGATGTGAATGTATGAATAGTATAACCACCAGAGGTTGTTTTTGTACCTCCACTTATGGTAATAACATTAGATAACGCTCTCCATTGACCATCTCTATATTCTTCTGAGAGGTCAAGAGTTGAATTATATCTAATCATTCCATCTGCTGGACTGCTTGGACGTTGTGCAGTTGTTCCCTTTGGTATTTGTATATATCCTGTAGAAACATTTGCTTTATCAGATATTGCATCAGCTGTGATATCTACCTTTGCATCTGTTACTGCATCGGCAGCAATCTTTGCAGTTGTTACTGCATTAGAAGCAAGTTTAGCTGCTGTAATAGAACCAGATGCAACATCTCCAGCAGCCAATGTAGTGTCTGTATTTAAGAGTTCTGCTAGGTTTTTTGAGTTACTTGGCATTAGATTTGATACCTCACTGTGATTTCAGATGCGTTAATTGGTGTGAATGTTGTTGTTAAAACAACACCACTGATAGAATAGTCTGTGGAAGGTTTAAGTGCTATACCGTTATAAAAAACAAAAGCACTATTAGTTGTTGCACCAGATGTACTTAAATTAAATGTTGTCGCAGAACCGTTTCCAGTAAATGCATCATATTGATAGTCTGTACTTCTACGAACTACTCCACGAATACCAAAATGTTTTGCCTCAATCTCTGCACTAGCATCTGGTGCAGAAGTAAATGTGAGTGTTGTACCACTTATTGAATAGTTTGATGAAGACTTCTGTAGGATACCATCAACAAATACTAAAACTGAGTTTGCATTTGGTGGTGTCTCTGACAGAGTGAATGCAGTAGCTGAACCATTACCTGTGAATACATCATTGGTAAAAGACTTTAAGTTTGCTGCAAGTTCATCTGCACCGACTGAACCTGTAGGTGGTTTCATTTGGAATCCACCAATACCTCTATGAACAACATAGATTATAGAACTAGAAGCAGGAGCTCCTGCAAGTTTCAAAATCTTTGGTTCACCATTTGCATCCTGTTGAATAGTATATGCAGATGTTGCTTGTTGAATTACGTTGTTAATTACAACGAGTAAATTCTCTCCGTTTCCGCCCGGCACTTGTTGTGACAAGGTAGTAGAGTTTGTGTGTGTAGTAGAACCTACTGTTACGTTTCCAAAATTTGAATCAGTAAAATCTTCCTGCTGGAAAGCGGGAGATACTTGATTCACAAATGGAGTGCCGATGTAGTTAGACATTATCTACCCCTCTTATGCTACGTCTTCTAGAACTGATGCAATAACGTCCACAGTATTTGCAGTAGCATAAACCTGTACTTTATCATTACCGTTCAAAACAATCTTCTGTCCAGAAACAACCTTCAAAGAAGATCCAACTGGAACTGGAGCGTTTTTAACTAGATGAAATGATGCACTACCACTACTATCTCTAATCACAACAGAAATCTGAACAGCAGATACACCTGTGTTTGCGATATCAAGTTCAATTAGAATGGAGTTACAGGCAGAACCATTGTTTGCTGTATATACATCTGTAGGTGAACTGCCATTAGTACTGACACTCGTTGCAAATGCATTCTTAAAGTTATTAGCCATTTATTATTTTCCTTTAATCTCTATTATTTATAAGTCTTAACCAAGTGCAATCGCAAGAGCAATTCCAAAACCTTCAGTAGCTATTTTACCACCAACATTCGGAAATGTCAAGGTTGTTGTATTAGAAATAAGTTCTAATTCACCTGTCCCTGTGTGACTTACTACTGATTTTGTTCCATCATGGTACAGTTGGAGATCGTCATGTGTACCCATTAAAATTCTTTCAGAAGCTACGCCCGAAGAGTCATCAAAATCAATAACCGTAGGGAACATTACAGAAGATAGAGCGCTTTCAAGTTGAACAACTGCCCCAACAACATCTGTTACGTTCTGTCCATTTACAGTAGAAGGAAGAGAGGTAACATCACCAACATCTGATGCCAGTTCATTAAACTCTACTCTCCACTCTTCTAAAGTAAATGATGAAGGTGCGTTTCTATCTGCCATTATTCTTTATCCACTAGTTTTAGAAGCAAGGACTTAATTTCATGCATCTCACTCTTTAAGTTATTTATATCCCTTACTGCATCTCTCATATCATCTTTTTGCTGTTTAGCATTTCTTGATCTTGTAATTGCAGCTTCGTATGCATATACGTCTGTATTAATAATTGCACGAGAATATGTATCTCTTACAAGTTTAGGGTGTTCTTCTACTTTGATATATTCTGTCATGTTATGTCGCCAATGCAATTGCTCGTAAGTCTTTACAGCGTGGAACTTCTGCTGAGTTTGTTCCTTGCAGTCTAATCTTGATAGCGAAGGAAATAAATTCACCAATATCATCAGCAGTATATACTCTTTCAATAAAATCATCTGGATTTATTGAATCATTAACTGCAACATCTGGCGAACCATCTGTGTTGAAATATTGCCAACCAATCTCATCAAAGTCTGACGCATCATCAGAACGAAGTATCTTGAACATTACTTGAATTTCAGAACTTTGAAACTTAGCAGCATCCAAGTAACACTTGATTGAGTTTGCTGGATTCTTCAACTGTGCCTTACGAGTAATATACACACACTCATTACTGTCACCATCTGGAGCAGTTGGTGGAGTATATTCTGTTGTTGGATATACAGCAGCAGCAGAATCAACATTGTCCAATCTGTTTGCAACTGTCACGATTGATCTCTTCTCCAAGTCAATGATTGGAGATAGATTATCCTTTTGAGATTGCATAGTGAATGTCAATTCCATTGACTTCTCACCACTCATTTCATTTGTCTCGTTAATCTGAGATGCAACAAGTCTTGGTTTATCAAAAACATAGTTGTCATTGATAGGAATAGTCTCTGACTGTGATACCGACTGTTTAACAAAAGAAGTCTCTGTACCACTTGGTGAAGTACCACTTGTAGTTCTTATCTTAGCGGTTAGAGATGTGTCTGGACTTTCGATAGTAGAGAACAATGCCTGCATCTGATCCATCTGAGCATTTTCAGAAACAATACCAGAACTACCACCAAAACTTCCATCAGCGTTTGGTGTAGATGTAATTGGAATAGTGTAACTATCAATCTCAACATCGTTGATATTTGTATGAGTTTTGTTTATCTCAGTGAGAGGAATTCCACTAATACTATACCTTTCAACATTAACACCAGTAGCAAAAGCGATTGCAGTTCCTTCAACTCCACGAGTGATACTTTCAACAATCTTAGCATCCGATCCATTAGTTGTTCCTGTAACAACTTCTGTTACTGGATCACCTTCTGCATCTGTAGAGAATAGTTTTAGAGTAACAGCAGTACTTGTTCCTACACCAGTTAATGTGGATGCAAGAGTTAAAGTTGTTGCAGAGTTTGTTATTGCACCATTCAGTGTAGATGTTACACCAGAAGTTATACCACTAATAGTGACATTATTCTTTGTGTCATCATACATGTGATGGTCTCTATGTAGAACCTTAACCTTTGTGACACCATTATATGATCTGATAGGATCAGTTTCTAAATCAGTAGTTTCCACGGCATCATTTACAAATTTAACTGTACCAGTTTTTGTTGTATCAAATTTAGCACGATAGATTTTGAATTTCAAATCTTCCATATCGTATGCTGTCCATGTAGAGTTGTTCTGTGACTTAAATAGAACACCCAAGTATGGTTGTTCAGATACAAGCCTCTTACCACCAACATCCTTTTCACCCATTCGTGAAATCCACACGAGGTAATCTGGCGAATCTGTTTGCAGAACAATTGCAACCTCTACACCATTCTTAACATACACTGGTTCGTCAAAAGTAAATGTTGTTGCAGCAGTAGCATCACTTGATACCACACACTCTTCAGGCAACAAAGTCTTACTTGCAAAAGGCAGAACTTTAGTTGTAGGATAACCAGTATTCATTTCACGAATCTGACATGTAACTGGAATATTATCATCCACTTGTGAGAAGAATACATCAATCTTTGTGATGTACTCACCACCCTCAACTTGAGGCATAAACGATTGAGCAACTGGATCCCACCAACCAACAATCTCATCTCTTGTTTCAGTATTACTTGTTGTTCTTGTTTGGTTTACATTTCTTGTGACAACTCTTGCATTACGAGTTCTAACAATAGTTTCTCTTACACTTCTGATTTCACCAGTAGCAGTATAAGTTGCCTGTGCAAAAGTTTCTGGTTCTGGACTCTTAGTATTAGTAGGTGAAGATGTAAGTCTAAACACTCTCTCACCAGTTCTGAACCTTGGATTGTTTGCCATTCTAGCATCTGGAATTGCAAAGTAACCTTCAACAGAACCAGCTGCGTCTGTAACCAAAGAGGTTTCGTCTGCACGAAGATAATCATATCTCTTCAGTCTACCACTAGAAGGCAACAATGTTTTCGCACCATCAATTACTTTAATTGTAATCTCACACTGTTTATCTGCATTAGAATATCTTGATGTATTAAAGAATGCAAAACTGTTTGTACTAGAGTCAATTGCCCTACCAATATTAGTAAATCTTTTTGAACTTTCAATTTGATAAAGACTTCTAGGAATTAGAGTTCCATCTTGGTCGTAAACACGAACATCATATAATCTATCATCTGTTCCAAGAGCATTGTTTGTATCCGTAAAGAAACCTCTAATTGAAACTTCACCAGATGAATCTGGAACTAATGTCAATCCAGAATTAGTAACAACTGATCTTGTAGAACCTGGCAATTGTTGTGTATTAATATCATCAAATCCTGTTGTTCCATCATTACGATACATAGTAGTAGCAATCAATGGATCTGATCCAATTTTATGATAGTCAAATTCAATCTTAGAAATACTACTCCAAGAACCAACTAATGAAGTTACGAGGTCTGATACGACACCCTTAACACCACCACCAGTAGGGAACACATACTTAGCAACACTTCTTTTGTCAAAGAATGGATAAACCTGAGTTAAAGGTTTCATTCCTGTTACTTCAAAGTGTACGTTTCTTGCACGAATGAATGGAACGATTGCACGAGATACAACTCTGTCACCTCTAGACTCTTGACTAATTCTAGGAACAACTGAAGTAGTAATACCACTTCTTGTACTATTTGTTGTAGTAGTTGATGTAGTTCTTTCAATGATAGGACGGAATGGAACTCTAGGTTGAGCACGAGCCCAAGATCTTTCTCTGAATCTTGTACTACTTGTTGCAGTAACACCACTCCATTGAGTCTGCCATGCATTCCAAACTGTACCAATTGCGTTTCTATTTGCAGCAAGAACTGAATCAAAGTTACCTTCTCTATTGACAATAATGTCTGGAAGTCTTCTTGTTTCAAACCACTCATCACCTTCTGGTGTAAGTCTCATATCACCAGCCCATGAGAAGTTTAATACAGGGTTAAGGTTTTCTACACGAGTAGCGTATGGTTGTTCAGCAGTAACTTTATGTTCGTATGGAAGAGTAAGAATAGAACCAGTTTTCTGATAATTACTAGAAGCACGATCAGTCTCATTAGTATTATCTTCGTTCATCAATACGTTCTTCATAAAGTATTTTGGACGCAACTCACCAGCAGACATGTCTACTGCAACACGATAGTCTGGATGTTTAACATCACCAGTTGCGTGTCCAGCAAAGTTATCTACAAGGAAACCAGACTTAAATCTATCAAGTCCGTTTGCATCTTGTATCTGTAATGACTCTGCATCCTTTTCCAAAAGGTTAAGTACAGTATAATATTCCATATTGTCAATACGACTTTCCAACTTAGCAATGTCAGACATTGAATATTTTGGACTATCTTTTATTAACAATTGTGCATCGTCTAAGCTTATAATATAAGCATTTAGAGCGAGTTCTGCAATCAACATAGCTTCTTGGATAACTGGAGGGTCAGATGGATTCTCAGAAGGAGTACCTTTCGATACAATAAATTGTCCATTAGAAGTGAGATATAATGCATCTATTCTTGGAAGATAAAATTCAAAATCATATCCGAAATTTGAACCATCCTTTGGAATGTTTGTTACAGACCCACCACTACCTTCAAAATCCCTTGACTCAAAAGTAAATGACAGACTTGTAACTTTACCAGCAGAATATATTTGAGCGGGGTCTGTAAGAGTTACATTTGTAGCAGATATTGTTGCATCAGCAACACGAGGCCTAAAGTCAACTGTGTCACGCAAGTCGTATTCACCACTTGGTTCTGCAACCTCTGGGTCAACACGAGTAGCAGAGTATGTTGGAATTTCTTTATATGGAATAGTAGAGTATGAATCTACAGTAAAGAAATCGCCTGTACTGTGAGTGAAGTAATCAAACACAACCAGCAACTTACCTACAGGAGCTGGAATATTTCCTTTCCTTACAAGTCTACCTATATCATAAAAGTTATCTCTCTGTCCACTGTCTAAAGTAAAGTTATTAGTTACTAACTTGTCACCAGCAGAGAATGTTTCTAGAGTAGCAGTTTCACCACTCTCTAGTCCTAAAATTTGTTCGTTAGCATCAAAGACTGCATCTCTGATAGGAACGAAAGTCATTGGAGATTGTGGATTAATCACGAATGCTTTAGCGCCTGAAGTTTGTCCAGTAACAATCTCACCTTGAAGGAACACACCAGTTGAACCAGTAAGAGTCCATTGAGGAAGTCTTGGGTTGGTTGAACTACTTGGTGATTCGAATACCGCCTGAAGTTTATGTATGTCTGCATAACCAAGAGAAATTTCGTGATCGTGTGCAGAAGTACCAAATGCTGCGCCGCCTCCAACACCATCATTGTCTACGATAGTCATAGACATTCTGTTTCTAACCTTAGTTTTTTCTACAGCAGCAGTCTTAGTTAATGTAGCAATAAGTCTTACAGTTGCAGCGTTACCTAAAAGAGAAGTCGAAGTAATTGTTAAAGATGTACTAGCGTTGCTAACTGTAACATTACTAGAGTTGAGGTTAATGATATCACCAACAGCAGCAGAACCACCACCAGCGGCAGTTACAACTAGAATATAATCTTCATTGTCAACAGAATTAAATGTTTCGTTTGCGCCTGTTGTTGTAAATGTAACAACACCAGAACTTGAAGTTGTACCCACAAAAGACTTACGAATTGTAACTGATGAATCTGTAACAAAATTGTTAGCAGTTGTCTTTAGTGTTTTGATTGTATTCTTCTGTAGTTTTCTAAGAAGTACGTTCTTATTTTGATCTACAAGTTTAGCCCTAAGTCTTTTCATCTGAACAGATGTTACAGCTGTAGTAACATCAGAACTTAAATCTAAAGTCTGTCCAGATATAGAATCAACTCTTCTAGTTTGTAAAGCACCGTTAGTACCAGTAGGAAGAGAAACAATATCACCAACTCTTACATCATTTGCAAAGTCTGATTGGAAACCACCAACAGCATCTTTGTCTCCATTAGCAATAGTAATAGTACCATTGACTGTAAATGAATCGTTAAGAACCAAATCAGCAGTAAAGTCTTGAGCAGAACCAGCAGTACTGTCCATGTAAACTTGTTTTACTGCATCAAAGTTAAAACTTGAAATAGCAGATACAGTAACATCGGCATTACCAGATGTTTCCATAAATTCATCAGCAACACTAGAAGATGTTGAAATCAACTTCTCGCCAGTTTGGAAAACACCAACAACTGTTGTGAGAACAAGTGATGTACCAGTACTATCACTATGTACAAATCCATATGCACCAGAGTTTGCACCAGTTACCTTTGCACCTGTAATCATACCACCAGCTGCACCGCCGGCAGGAGTTCCACTCATTGTAATCTTTGTGAACATTCTCAAATCAAACATATAAAGTTTGAACTGAGCAGATGCGTTCATTACACCAACACTAGTTCCAGTTTGATTTGCATGGTGTTCCATAGCACGAACACGTGCTACACCAATCTTCGTTCCATTTGATGAACCACCACTTGAATTTTGTGTATCAAATAATTGAATGTCACGATATGGTTTCCCGATTGAACCTGAGATTTCTGGAGTGACTTCTGGTTGTCCATGAACATTTTCAATCAAAGCAAAGTTACCAACCTCAACAGGAGTAACGGCACCATTGAAAGAATTAAAGGTTCTTGGTTTTTCTACGTCAACATATGTTGGAACAATTGTTTCAATTTCATAACCACGAACATATGCTTTGCCTGGCGATATTTGTGTTGTCAAAAAATCATCAGATGCAGTATTGCCACTGTCTGTAGTTTCGCCTGTAGAATATACACCATCATTTAATCCATCATCCAAGGTTTCTAACTTTTCAACATCGAATTTGTTTATGGTGAAGTCACCATATAGATCATAAGTTCTTCTTGCGAGAGTATCGCCGAGAACTGAGTATTCTGTATTTCTAACTTTCTCTTGTACAACACCTGTATCAGTTCTAAGAAGTTCGATGAAGTTCTCATCTTCTACAGAATCTAAAGTAAGTTTTGCAAGTGTCAAAGAAATCTTTAGACGGTGTGCGCCTTTAGCGTTTACGTTTGAAGAACCTTGTGCATTATCCAAAAGAGAAGTATCTTCTTCTGGAGTTTCCAAAGTTTCAGTTACCGTCAAACCAACACGATAAGATGGTGTGTTTGTATACTTGTCTAGGATAATTCTTTGTTCTGATACCTTAACAAAATGTCCACGAACAAAGTAAACACCTTCTTGGATGTTCGCAGAAGAACCAGTTGCAGTTGCGTCTGTTGCTTGAAGTTGTGCAGAATCAATACCAGCGCCAAATGCACCAACGATTCCATCAGCAGAAATCTTTTCTCCGTTTTGGAATACGACTGTAGTGTTGTCTGAACCTGTTGCAACGTATTTTACATATAGCGTAATTGGATCAGTTGTAGTTGCTGCGACTGCTTGAACAACCTCTGCGACAACACCACTAGCTGAACCAGTAATTTTCTTTCCAACAAAATCTTGAATGTATGTGGAGATTTCTGTTGTCTCCAAAAGTCCCTGTAGTTTAACTGCATAGTATTCATTAGTAAAACCAGTTGCGCCAGGGATGACAACTGTTCCTTCTTTGAACATATGTCTACCATGTCTCTCAACTTGGTTTTGTAAAATTGTTTGAAGTGCAGTTATCTCTCTCGCTTGGATTGAGAACCCAGGCCGAAAGAGTACCCTATGAAAGTTTTTGTCTTCTGCAAAATCATCATAATACGGGGCTACATTAAGATTTGTATTTTCCATTGTTTAGAATTCCACTACGATTTTAATATCTTCTGTTTGGTCAGACGCACGAGAGATTGGGCGTCTATTCTCTATATAGATAACCTTCCCACTGTCTGGTTGTAGTTCTGGATTTGCATATGAACTTGCAGTACCAACAGCACCACTAGTGCCACCTGTAATAACATTAGAACCACTAAATGCAATAACATTTCCGTTTGCAGCGATACCATAGTTTGCATATCTTTCCTGTTGATAATAGATAATATTGTTTGAAGCATCAAACTCAACAACCTTACCTATTGCACCAGTTGTTGACTGAGTAATCTTTTCATCAATCTCATATGGTTTAGTTGGCGCACCTGTAAGTGTAACACTAAATGTTTGTCTCGCTGTAGAAGCAGTAGAAACTGTTGTTGTACCAAAGTTAAATGGGTCTTTGATGATACCAACTTCTCTAAAGTCATTTGCGATTGTAAAATCTGAACCTTCATTCTGTTCTAGTTTGATATTAGTCATCACAAAGTGAGCACCAAGTTCATGTACTGCATCTTTACCATGTCCACCCTTTGGTGAAATAATTGGTTCTACTTTACCACCAGAACCAGAACCGATATTTGCAGCTGTGGTTAATCCTGTGTTACTGAAAACATTTCCTAAATCTACAGTAGCAAATCTATATCCTGTTCCGCCCGCATATATGTTAGTTCCAGCCGAACCTTGTTTTACAATAGAGTTTCCAGATACTACAATCTTGACGATACCATTTGCACCATCTCCATCTATTGGGGAATAATAAGTTCCATCTGTATATCCAGAACCAGCGGTTGTTCTTACAACATCCAAAGAACCATCTACGGCATCACCTGATACAGTTGCATCAGTACTTACTGGAATAAAATCTGATGTTAAAAACTTAGTAACTTCTGAAGTTGTAATCTTATACATGTATTGTAGTCTGTATCCACCCAACTCAAAAGGAGTTGAAGTTTCAGAGGTAGGTTCACTACCACTATACACAGCACCACCATTATTGTCAAGTACTTTATAGACTCTATAGTCAGAAGTCATAAAGTAAAATGTACTACCATACAGGTTTGTTACATTACTTGTTGTTGGATTGGTTGAACTAATGTCATGTTCATACATGTCATATCGTGTGTTGTTAGTCCAGTTCCGTCTTGGAATAACGTATGAAACATCCGAAGATGAGATTAATTTGGCAGCAAGCATAGAATCCCATTTATAATGTTCCGTAGTTACATCATCATTTGGAACTGGTGGTGAGTTATCCGAACCACCAGAAGTAGATAGTGTAAATGGAGTACTCTTACCAATAAAAAGGTAATATCTTGTTGGCGCTGCCTCAGAGAACGACTCAAAGAATTGTTCTGCATTGTGTTGCCTGAAATGTTCAGTAATAATTGCTGCCATTGTTTTTTCCTATAA
>Ga0181398_1000345_pt1 | contig 13958 bp, 16 predicted proteins | sample 21SPOviralmetaG_FD_130127 | JGI IMG/M metagenome (GOLD analysis project Ga0181398, IMG submission 130127) | Marine viral communities from the oligotrophic San Pedro Time Series (SPOT) site, San Pedro Channel, CA, USA - 21 SPOT_SRF_2011-04-29 | ecosystem: Environmental > Aquatic > Marine > Strait...
CAGTATCACCTTTATCACCTTTATCACCACCAGGACCTACTTCTCCTTTATCACCGTTTGTACCGTTTGAACCATTTGAACCGTTTGAACCAGGCTCTCCTTTATCTCCGTCTGAACCGTTTGTTCCAGGCTCTCCTTTGTCACCAACAGATCCGTTAGAACCAGCAGGACCTTGAATTGAACCACCGTCTATCCATGCACTTCCATTCCAGATATGCATTGAATCGTCAGCTTGTACAATATAAGCGTCACCTTGTGTATTACCACCAGCAGGTAAGGCTGCAACAATAGGTACATTACCTATAAGTGTAATACCTGGGCCTACGCCACCAGTATCACCTTTATCACCTTTATCTCCGTTAGTACCATCAGTACCACTTGGACCTTCAGGACCAACTTCACCTTTATCACCAGCATTTCCGTTTGAACCATTTGAACCAGGAGCACCTTTTTCACCAGTATCACCTTTATCTCCATCAGATCCATTTGAACCATTTGAACCGTTTGAACCAGGCTCTCCTTTATCACCAACAGATCCGTTAGAACCGTTTGAACCATTTGTTCCAGGCTCACCTTTATCTCCATTAGTACCGTTTGAACCATTTGTTCCAGGCTCACCTTTATCACCAGCAGATCCGTTAGAACCGTTTGAACCAGGAGCACCTTTTTCACCTATACCAATTTCACCTTTATCTCCGTCTGAACCGTTTGTTCCAGGCTCTCCTTTGTCACCAACAGAACCGTTTGTACCATTTGAACCGTTTGTTCCAGGCTCACCTTTGTCTCCATCTGTACCATTTGTACCAGGAGCACCTTTATCACCAACTAAAGAGTTTAGCCATGCACTTTCACCGAGTGGGTTACCCATTGAGTTAGCATAAACTTCATAAGCAGAATCACCTTCATCACCTTTATCGCCATTAGTACCATTTGTACCGTTTGTACCAGGCTCTCCTTTATCACCATCTGTACCGTTTACACCAGGTTCACCTTTTGTACCAGAACCTGAATTACCATCAGCACCTTTTTCACCTTTATCACCAGCTACTTGTGAATCTGCACCAGTTTCACCTTTTTCACCAGCATCACCTTTATCACCTTTATCACCATCAGTTCCGTCAGAACCGTTTGTACCGTTTGTACCGTTTGTTCCAGGCTCACCTTTATCACCGTTTGTACCGTTTTGACCGGCAGGACCAGCTACTTGTGAATCTGCACCAGTTTCACCTTTTTCACCAGGTTCACCTTTATCACCGTCAGGACCAGCAGGACCAGTTGAACCAGTAGGACCGTTAGGACCGTTAGGACCGACACCACCCGTTTGACCTTTATCACCTTTATCACCAGCAGTTCCGTCAGTACCATTTGTACCGTTTACACCGGCAGGACCAGCAGGGCCAGTTGCACCAGTTGAACCGTCATTACCATCTACACCAGGAGCACCTTTATCACCAGGAGCACCTTTATCACCAGCAGGACCAGCTACTTGTGAATCTTGACCAGCAGGACCAGTTGAACCAGTAGGACCAGCAGGACCAGCTACTTGTGAATCTTGACCAGCTTCACCTTTATCACCTTTTTCACCGTTTTTACCGTCTTTTCCATTTAATGAATCTACCCATTGTGCTTCTGTACCGGAAAATCCGTTGTTTTCAGCTACTGCATAAGCACTTTGTCCATCTCCACCAATTTCACCTTTATCACCTTTAGCACCATCGGAACCATCGGAACCATCAACACCATCAGTACCAGCAGGGCCAGGGATGTTAGATACACCATCGTTACCTTGAGGACCAGTTAGACCAATTTCACCTTTATCGCCAGTTACGCCAATCTCTCCTTTATCGCCAGTTACGCCAATCTCTCCTTTAGCACCTTTAGCACCAACTAAAGAGTTTAACCAATCAGCTGGGTTAAGTGGGTTTGGACCTCCATTAGTGTCAGTATAAACTTCATACGCTGTTCTACCATCATCACCCTTTTCACCAGTTACTCCAATCTCTCCTTTAGGACCATTTAAAGAGTTTAACCAATCTACTTCGTTAAGTGGATTAGACATTGAACCAGCATAAACTTCGTAAGCTGTTTCACCTTCTTCACCTTTTTGACCAATTTCACCTTTTTCACCTTTATCACCAGTTACTCCAATCTCTCCTTTATCTCCTTTATCACCAATCTCTCCTTTTTCACCTTTTTGACCAGGTGCAATATCGATAGTTAATTCACCATCAGTTGGATTTGTACCAGTAATAGAAGTAACAGAAGTTCCTGTAAAAGTTAATTCTCTAACACCATCAACGCCACCTAAATGAGTTGGAGTTGTAATTTGAATACCTTGTGATAATAAGCCTTGATAAGACTCAGTAAAAATACCAAAAGAATCTCCTACTTCAAACTGCATATTATCACCTGCTGATGAAGAGTTACCTTCATAAATAAGTCCTAATTGAATTGCATCTGAAAGATCTGTATCTACTTGATTACCGTCAGTATCAATTCTTACATAATTTGAAATTCTATATAATGAATATTCAGATGTGTTATTTACGTTTGTAAAGAAGATTGAGTTTGTCAATCCGTCGACACCAATTCTATCTGCTAATACAGACTCTAACCACTGGTTTTTAAAACCTTTATCATCTTGGTTAGCAACTTTTACCATAGTTACCTGTGAAGGAGTAGTCGAATTAAAGACTATTTCACCAGAACCTGGATGAGTACTAGAATAGTTATCTAATGCTTTTATTTTATATACCGTAGAAGGTATTGAAAATCTTGATGCTACAATCTCACCGATTTGGTCTCCTGCATCAAACACATTACCTATCTTTAATTTAGGTAAAACAATTGTCGATGTAGCTTGGGTTACAGAGATTCTTACAAAGAATGCTCCTTGTATTCCAGCTTCAGAAAGATTTAATCCAGCAGACTGTCCTGCTGTAAGTTCAATTGACATCTGGTTATTAAGCTCTCCTGTACCGAAGATTAAGTTGTTTCCAACAACGCTTTCTGTCTTAAAGACTACATTGTTGCTATTTATGTATTCTACCTTAACATCACCCTGTAATGCTATAGGTAGTGGATTACCCACAAAATTTTTGTGTAAAGTAATTTTTGCGCTCGTTGCTTGTCCTCTAATGATGTTTATCATTGAAGGTAGAACGGCAAACAAATTTTGACTAGTCACGTTTGGCATAATTAGTTTTTGTATTTTTCTGTTTTATTATATATCAAGGTAAAATTGTCAACATTCTGCTTAAAAGGTATAATCTTTACGTAGAAGACTAAATACACAATAGTTTATTACAGCCATCGCATGGTTTTCTACTTCAGTTTCTTTTTCTAGGTTGACTTTTATTAGAATCTTGCCTGATTTTTTGCTAGATATTTCTTCTAATCTAGCGAAATATGTATCTTCATCCCACTTCTCCGTTTTGATATGTTGCATTTTAAAATCTTTCCAATGCATTTTAAAAGTTTTAGTAGGTTTTGTAAAGTAATAAATGTGTAAGTTATCGTCTGCTGTTTTAATAAAAACAAACCCATCACTTAAGAAGTATTTTCTATCTCCTATGTAACTATATTTAATATTATCTTCAATCTGTCTCCATGCTTCTCTACATTCTGCATGTAATTCTTCAAATCTATCGATTGAATCTTCTACTAATTTATCTAGTATTTCATTTGTTTCTAGTTCTTCTGCAGTAGTAAAGACCATTTCTAGGTCTTCCCATTGTAAACCCATTACTTCATATTCATGTGGTTTAACTCTAGTAACTTGTTGTGCATCATATCTATATAAGTAGTCTAAAGTGTCATCTACTTCAATTAAGACTTTTTGGAGTCCTCCTCTTCGTAAAGTTTGTTGCAAGTGTTTAACCCTTGCCATCATCTTCAACATCTTATATTCCAGGTCCATCGGACCTTCTTCTATCCAAACTGGTATTTTATACTTACTCATGATATATGTATTTCTCTATCATTTTAGTAAATACCAGATGTTAGTTTAAAAAAATTTGTCGTAATTTATTAGGAGGTGTAAGGCTGCGGCTTCAGCACCCTTAAATGTTTTGCGCGATTTGTATTTAGCAGGTACATCCTCACTGGATGGTTTACTAAAAATACCCTTCTTATGAACTATATGAAACTCTGCCTCACCGTACATAGTAAGTTCATGGTTTATTAGAATCCTATCCATATATTTTGGATTGATATTCTCTAGTACTTTAATACTGGGTTTTGTCAATTCTTAGATTTTATCGTCTTCTGTTACTTCTCTAGTTTGTGTAATCTCATCAAAAGACTCAACAGTAGTTAAGCCCCATTGTAAGATAAACCAACTCATTTCTTTTTCGGCCAACTTCTTAGTTAAGCCTAACTTTTTTCTAATGATTTCTACACCTTCTGACATGAAGGTCTTTTCAGAATCACGTGAAGTCTTATACTTCATATACCACTCAGGATTACCTTTAACATCCTTATATGTTTTACCATGTGGTTTGAGTTGTAAATTAACTAGCTCAATAAAAACGTCTTTTTGTGTGTTTCTTTTTTGTGCCATTACTTCTTTGGTTTAATAATTTCATCTATGATACCATACTTAATTGCTTCCTCTGCATTTAACCAGAAATCTCTGGTGGCATCTTCTTTTACTTGTTTAGCAGTCTTACCGCAGTAAGAACCTAATAGTACAAAAAGTTCATCATTAATCTTTTGCCATTCTTTCCAATCCACTTCTGCATCTTGGATATTACCACTAAATCCACCTGACGATTGATGTAACATTGTTTGTGAATGTCTTAATGAAGATCTTTTACCTTTTGTTCCAGCTCCTAAAAGTACCGAACCCATAGAAGCGGCCATTCCTGTATTTACAGTTTTAATATCTACTGGAATGTATTCCATCACATCCACCATAGATAGCCCAGATTTAACCGAACCTCCTGGTGAATCGATATGCATTGTAATGTCTCCAGATCCCGTAGAGGATAGGAACATTAACTGTGCTTGGACGATTGTAGACATATTGTCATTTACAGGTCCTGCAACCCATAACAATCTATCTACCATTAATCTTGAGAAGATGTCCATTTGCGTCATACGCATTTCTCTTTCTTCAAGAATGTAGGGAGTCAATGAAGCTTGTTTATTATATAAGTCTAAATTATTAGAACTTACATTATATTCTGACTTAGCGAATCTTTCAAACTCTTTGTCTTTTGGGAAGTAATTCATTATATCTGTTTTTTCATTTGTTTGATGAGGTCACATGTTTCGTATTCCTCTATTCTTAAAAAGTAGTCCATTGCTTTTCCTAGACACTTTATATAACCCTCTTTTGGCAGGTCCATCTGGTACTCAATTCCTTCGTCATCAACTAGGATAGCTAATATCTCATCCGTGTTTACAGCACCTTCAATTTTATCTAATACAAATTCTACTATTCGTCTATAGAAAATATCGTACTTAGACATTAAGACTTTATCTATATCTTCCCTCATAATCTTATTAGGGTCGATGTGTATTTTAGGAACCTTACCCATTTGATAATACGAAATATTCGCCTAGAAGTTTTTTGTAACCTTCTCGATCTAAAGATAAAGTTTTATCTTCATTAATAGTTTCATAAACTGATCTACAGAATTGCTCTGCTGCTTCTGTTAAGAAAACCTTTTCACCGTCATATTCAATAAACTTTTCTTTAAGGACGAATGTATTCTCTGCCTCGTTGTCTATCTTTTCTTCTTGTATTGATTTAGCTAAGTCAAAATGTCTTTCATAGAAATGTAAGTTATCTGCGAAGTGGTAGTATTGTCCTAACTCTAATTCTGGATATGTTTCCAATAATTTAATATGGACCGATTGTTGCAAGAATGCAAAGAACGGTGCATCAAATGTAAGACCATAGAATATATCATTAGATCTCATTTGAATCTTCATATTTAATTTGTTATCTCTAATAAAGAAGTTAGCGTACATTGTACAAACAAAATCTTTATTATCTTTAAACTGAAATTTAGGTTGATTAAAGAACATAATAGCCTGTCTACTGTTTTTATCAGCAACAAGTGAATCGACAACCCAACCAAATTGTTCTTTGTTAAAAACTAAAGAACCATAGTTAGAATTAATCTCATTTGAATCTGGATTAGTTAATGTACCCCAGAAATTAGAGAATGCACCAATAAAGTCTACATCTCTATTCTTCTTTAAATACCATGCTAATTCTCCTGCTAAGTATTTCCAATTAAACTTTCTCTTTTCAAAGTTAGCGATTGGAGTTGCAGGGCTAATCATAAAACTCGAAAGAATAGACTCCTTTACCTTTAGACCTCTTGGATCTGCAGATTGGTTTTGTTCTTCGATATGATTGATTATGTTTTTAAATGTGTTTGAAAAACTCATATATTCAATTTTTAATAACTTATGTAAGTTATATGAGAAAAAGAAAAAAGGTTTACTACTCTACTAGAAATAAATCTTCGTCTGGGGTTATGATATAGTCTTTAATATTAGTTGCAGAAGAAAGCCACGTATCATTTCTTGAGGACCTACGCATCCAACCTAATAAACTTTCTTCGTCTGTACCCACTGAGTTAATACAAATATAAACTGGTTTATCAGACTCAAACCACCACATAGATGCATCATTTGCAAAATGAGCCACGTCACTACCCCCACCATCATTATAGTCAGAATGTGAATCTCCTTCGTTACCATCACCATCTAAAAACAGTCCAGCCGGTCTTACAGGAGTGTTAAGGTTAGTACCTATAGTAAACGATTTAAGCAGCGACCATGCTTCTAAGTTAGTTTCTTTACTATGGTATTTAACCGTAACGTTAGTTTGCCCAAATGGAGCTATAATAGCAAAGTCAGATAATTCACCTCCGTATGTAAATGTATTTGCTAAGAATTCAACACCTAATCCTAATGTACAGTCTCCACCAGCACCATCACCTATTTCAACAGACCATACTTTCTCACCCGAGTTTGTACTATATGCAACCATACCGTTAAAATGTGTTGCATTAGAACCTGTTGTAAATTCACCTCTAGTACCCACCCTCCTAGTGTACATATATTGACTTGCAGGAGGTACCATCATTTTATCTCCACCATCTGTTTGTGTTACAGAAACAAGAATATCATGTGTTGATTGAAGGAAAACTCTAGTAGTATCGGTTGATAGCGTTAGGGTTTGTATTTCGCCAGCATCATATTTCGCTACTGGTTGTTGAAAAATATTATCGAAACCACCGGAATTACTACCAGTTTCACCATAGGTAATTTTAGTAGCGTCATGAAAAGTGTATATTGTAATAATAGATCCACTATATCTAGAAGTATAAAACCCGAACTGAGTTCCTTTTAAAGAAGCAGGAACCATGCTACCAGTATCACCATCTCTCATTACATGTAATGGTGTTCTTTTAGCTTTTGTATTTGCGTTTGTTTCTGTTGCGAAGAATACTTCACCAGCATTAGCCGTCAAATTTCCACCAAAAGGGGCTGATGCGCTTGATTGATATATGACAGCTGCTCTAATATCTTTGCCTGCAGGAATTTTCCAAAGGTAACCTCCTAATGGCATTGTAAATCTTGCACTTCCACCTCTCATGCAAACCCATTCAGACAAACAATGATTTCTTTTAGCAGAATTATTAGTAAACTTATGCATCTCTGTAACAAAATTCTCATCGAGCATTGGACCATATATTAAAGGTTTCTCTGTAAATTTATTCTGGAGTATTAACGTAGAGCTTTCTCCATTAGGTTGGTCAACTTTATAGTACTCTGAAATTGACGTTGGCCTATTTGGCTTGCTGTCTAATTTATTAAATCTTTTAGTAAGTGCACCTGAGTATGTGCTGTCGGCTCTCCTGTCTGGATTCCATTTAAAATACTTTGCCATCTAATAATGATGTTTGTTTTATATTATTAGATTATGTATCTGGCTTTTATTAAGAACTTTACTTAATAATAAGTTTATCCTCTTTTTTATCTTTAGAGACTGTGTAGGTTTTACCTCCTTCTAATGCTCCATCTAAGATTGCATCTGCTACAGCGTCTTCAACATATTTTTGGATTGCCCTTTTAATTGGCCTTGCACCATAAGCCTGGTCATAACCTTCTTTAGCTAGAAACTCTTTTGCGTTCTTATTAAACTTAAATGTGTAGCCTTGTCTACCCATTCTCGAGATAAATTTATTTAATTCAATATCTACGATTTTAATTACATCATCTGCTTGAAGCTGGTCAAATAAAACAATGTCATCTAATCTGTTTAAGAATTCTGGGCTAAATTTATTCTTAAGTTCTTTCTTAATAATACCATCCATCTTAGCTTGTTCTTCTAACATTGAAGATGAGGTAGAGAATCCAATACCGGTTCCAAAGTCTGCAAGCTTTCTTGCACCAACATTAGAAGTCATTACAATAATTGTATTTGTAAAGTCTACTGTTCTACCATTAGAATCTGTTAATCTACCTTCGTCAAGAACTTGAAGTAAAGTATTAAAAATATCTGGGTGTGCTTTTTCAACCTCATCAAATAAGACTACTGAATATGGTTTACGTCTTACTGCTTCAGTTAATTGTCCACCATCATCATGTCCTACATATCCTGGAGGCGCTCCTACTAGTCTCGATACTGTAAACTTCTCTTGATACTCTGACATGTCAATTCTAATCATTGCGTCAGTATCTCCGAACATATATTCTGCTAAAGCCTTTACAGTTTCTGTTTTACCAACTCCAGTTGGACCTAAGAACATGAATGAACCAGTAGGTTGCTTTGAAGATGCAACTCCAGTTCTAGATCTTTTAATTACTTTAGCCAAAGCGTTTACAGCTTTATCCTGGCCTATAATAGACTCTTTAATATAATCAGCCATTTGCTTAATCATCTTCATATCATCAGCACCTAATCTTGTAACTGGAATTCCAGTTGCCATTGATACAGTTTCTGCAATATCATCAATAGTTACCTTTCTCTTTTTAGTCTTTAGGTTTGACTCCCATTTTTCAGTCTCTTCTAAGACTTTAGCTTCTAAACTAATTTGTTCATCTCTAAGTGCAGCGGCAACTTCATAGTCTTGTTTTTCTACAGCTTGTTTCTTTTTGATTTTAGTGTCTTCGCACTCTTTTTCAAGCTGCTTAATTCTAGCAGGCACTTTCACTTCTAATAAGTGAGTTCTTGCACCTGCTTCGTCCATTAGGTCGATAGCTTTATCTGGTAATTCTCTCTGTTTAATGTATCTTTCAGACATCCTTACACAAGCCTCGATAGCTTCTGAACTATATTCTACTGAATGATGTTCTTCATACTTCTCTTTAATTCTTGTAAGTATTTCGATTGAATCTTCTACTGTTGGCGCTTCAATGAACACCTCTGAGAATCGTCTGGTTAACGCTCCATCATCTTCTATACTTTCTCTATATTCATCAAGTGTAGTTGCACCAATACATTGTACTGAGCCTCTGGCTAATGCTGGTTTTAAAATATTTGAAGCATCAAGTGCTCCGCTAACTCCACCAGCCCCAACGATAGTATGTAATTCATCAATAAAGACTATTACATCTTCTGCCATCTTAAGCTCTTCTACAATGTTCTTCATTCTCTCTTCAAATTCACCACGATACTTTGTACCAGCAACGATGGTTGTCATATTTAAAGAGATTAGTCTTTTATTTAAAAGTACTCTAGCAACTTTCTTATTTACAATTCTCTGTGCAATAGCTTCTACAATAGCAGTCTTACCTACACCTGGATCTCCAAGAATAATAGGATTGTTCTTCTTACGTCTTGCAAGAATCTGACATATTCTGTAGATCTCTCTATCTCTACCAATAATAGGGTCTAGCTTTCCTTCTTGTGCAGCTTTAGTTAAGTCTTCACCAAATTCATCTAAGAATGGTGTTGCTTTTTTCTTTGCTGGAAATCTTTTACCTTTTTCGCTATCGTATCCGTCTGCTATCGACATATTCTAATTGTTTTGTTAATACAAGTATTATATACTAATTAAGTTAATTGTTTATTAGTTTGCAATGTTATCTGCAGCGTAAACTCCTGGAAGTAAATCCGGCTTATACCTGGCTTTAAATCCAAATCCAGTCACATAACCTACTGCTGCTTTCACCAACTTGTTTGATTTTTTAGTTGGGTCAATATTGTAATCCAAATCTATAGTATCTATCTCAATACCATTCTCTCTTAGATACAAAGCTACCTCAACTGATTTTTCACACTCCATCCAAAGTCTAGTCCACATATCTTTTATTTCATGCAGAACTTCTTTTTTATAGATAACGTGACATCCAGTAGAAGATACGTGAAATACTAATGTTGTGGCATAAGTGGTTTTGCCATTTCTAGTTTGACTATCACAGCCCATATACATTTTAATATCATGGTACTTATGTTTATCTAAGTATTCTTTGACGTATGGTGCTAATTCAAATTGTGGAGCCCCTGTTAGTTTTTTGAATTTCATTAAGTTTAGTTTGAAAGCGGTGCTTTAATTGTTGGGTGGTATTGATAACCTAAAAGAACAAAGTCTTCCCATATAATTTTATCTAAATCTCTTTTTATTGCTGCCTTAAAATTAATATTTGATTTAATTGCAACATCTGGTAAAGTATAAGGTTCTCTCTTTATTTGTTCGATCGCTTGCTCTACATGATTCTTATATAAATGTACATCTCCAAAGTTTCCAATTAGTTCATCTGGAATTAAGTCGCATTCTTTTGCAATCATCATAAGCAATAAACCATACGAGGCAATGTTAAACGGAAGACCTAAGAATGTATCTACTGATCTTTGGTTCCACATTAGTGAAAGATATTTACCATCTCTAACATAGCACTGAAAGCCATAGTGGCATGGTGGTAAAACCATTTTATTTAGGTCTCCTACATTCCATGCATTAACCATGTGTCTTCTAGAATCTGGATTTTCTTTTATGCCGTCAATAAGATTCTGAATCTGGTCAACAAAAACAGGATCTATATTATCATCATAATTAAACCAACCTCTCCATTGTTTACCATAGACAGGACCTAGTTCTCCCCAGTCTTTATCTTGGCCTCTTTTAACTTCTTCAATAAATTGTTTTTTATCTGCAACATCACCACCTTTTTCATAATGTGTTTCTACAGATTTTCTATATGCCTTGTAAGCATCGCCATCCCATATATGGCAATTATGATCTAATAAGAATTTAATATGAGTATCACCCTTTAAAAACCAAAGCAGTTCTGTGATTAAAGTTTTCCATGCCATCTTCTTTGTGGTTAGTAGAGGAAAACCATCTTTCATGTTGTGACGAATTTGTCTGCCGAATACAGAATAAGTTCCTGTACCAGTCCTATCATCCTTTAATACACCATTGTGTAGGATGTCATCTAACAAATCCTGATATTGTTTATCTAAGTTGTTCATAAGCAACTAAAGTATCTATCGCCCCTATCACAGAGGAATGTAACTACATCTCCATTTGGAGTATATTTTTCAATGAATCTTTCTGCTGCTAAAATATTCGCACCAGCAGAGATACCAACAAATAGGCCATGTGACTTTGCTAGTTCTCTTGCTCGTGCTTTTGCATCTTCTGTAGATATAACAAAAATACTATCTACACAATCCATTTCAACTAAGAACTTAGAACCATCTCCAATACCTTGAATCCCATGCACTCCAGGTTCTCCACCTGACATAACTGCACTTTCTGCTGGTTCTACAGCAACCATCTTTAACATTGGAAATTCTGGCTTTAATCTTTTATGACATCCCATTAGGGTTCCACCAGTTCCAGTTCCAGTAACCACAGCCGAGATAGACTTATCCTCTTGTTTAGCCCAATCAAGTATTTCAACTCCAGTAGTCATAAAATGAGATTCGATATTCCACTTGTTGTGAAATTGATTGCAGTTAAACCAGTCATTTTGTTCACATAGTTCATCTCTAATTTCTATGGCTCTATCAAAGTTACCTGCTTCAACTTCTATTAGTTTAGCTCCATAATATTCTAGGGTTTTCTTTCTTTCTTCAGACATATTGTCTGGCATAACAATCACACAGTTTAGTCCCATGCTTGCTGCTAACCAAGCAAAGCTAACACCCATATTTCCAGAGGTAGCTTCACATATTGTGGTTTGATCTTTTAATCCTCCAAAAGAAAGAATCCAACTTGCAGGTCTATCTTTTATTGACCCAGTTGGATTAAGTAATTCTGCTTTGGCGTATAGGCCATTGCTTATTTTAACCATTGGAGTTTTTCCAATATGTTTTATTAGTTCCATTTAGTACTGCGCATTTAATTAGTAGGTATATTTATTCTATCCAGAATATAAACAAAGTTTCATATAAAAGTACAATAAATATTATTTATGAAACAGTTTGAATACTGGTTCGATGAGGAGAGAGAAATGATTTACTTCTCAAACGGTTACCAGTCCCTCGTAGCGAATGGAGGCTACTTCTTTTGGCCGATAGAAGGGACGCGAGTATTTTTCCATGAAGATATGGTTGACCTGCAAAATAAAACTGGATATATATTTAAACAAAGATACTCATGAAAGATAATTGGATTTACGTTGACGAATATAGAAGACGAGATGAAGAACGTAATATTCACCAATTATACTTCGAAGGAGAATGGATTAATATTAAATTAGGATTATCAAACAATGACTTGGATTAGACATGATTTTGAAAGAGCGATGAATAAGCGCTTAAGAGAGGCTGCTGAAAAGCAACCACATCCAATGGACCCTGAAGGTAAGTATAAAGACCCAAAGAAAGTTGAGACTAAATGCGATAATGCAGGTTATGAGAAGTATCTTAAATTCTTTAAAGAGAATGAAGATCTATTTGAAGAGTTAGATGAAGGCGATCCACATTTAGATAAACAAAGATACAAGATCGATCCTAAGACTAAAGAGAGAATAAAGTATAAGTCTCAAGGTCAATATAACAGAGAGCGTTTCTTAGAAATGCAGAAGTTAGAAAAGAAGGGAATGGATATTGGTTTCCCGTTTGGTCGTTGTTATCCTGTAACTCAATTTATGTTTTACGTTTTAGATGGATATGAAGGCATGTATTGGTTAAGATGTATGAATGAATTAGAGTTTGAATATAAAGGTATCAAATCTTCTACAAGTCACTGGTATTTACAACATAAAAATACTGGTAGAGTAATTGACTTAACCAGAGGGCAATTCGATCAAATAGCTGGATTTTCTATTGATGACTTATACCAAGAGAGAGGTAGAATCCAAAACCTCGGGCATTCAGCATATCAAACTAAAAAAGGTAAAGTAGACTTTAAGAATACTGTACCTTGTTTTCAAGTATTAAGATTGTATGACAGATATAGAGAACTTGAAGAACAAATTCCTGGTTTAGAAAAGTTTTGGTCTGCTGCTAATTACGCTTCTGAAAGACGTTCTAAGAAAGACGCTGAAAAGCTAAAAGAACTTAAAGATAAAAAGTAATTACTTTCCGCTAGCAGATCTGCTAGTACATTTATAGCATAAAACTCTAGTTACTTCATCAGGTACATTTACAACTTCTGTACATGGTCCATCAAGTGGAGCAAACTTTACATACTTAGAAGTTTCTAAGTCAGAGTTCTGACATTTTAAATTCTTGTATTGTGCTGCAGTTCTTCTTTTACTTAGCTTTGACTTTTTCATTTTCTTTTTGAATAGGATTAGTAATATCTAATTGAGCTGCAAGTTTCATTAGTTCATCAAATGCAAATTGTCTATTGTCATCGTTACCTTGTTCAATGAATCTAATTAGAGAAGCCATGTGAGCTACCCATGTCCATTTCATCTCAATTGTTGTAGTTGTTTCTTTTTTATCTGCCATTTCTCTTATTTATTTCGTCAATTTTTTCTGGTGTTAAAGCTTTTAAGAATTCTATGTATAATTCAATACAAGTTTCAACATC